>Ga0209573_1000816_pt1 | contig 56396 bp, 54 predicted proteins | sample TNRBio252014_DNA_FD_185870 | JGI IMG/M metagenome (GOLD analysis project Ga0209573, IMG submission 185870) | Wastewater treatment Type I Accumulibacter community from EBPR Bioreactor in Madison, WI, USA - TNR Reactor_6/25/2014_ DNA (SPAdes)... | ecosystem: Engineered > Bioreactor > EBPR >...
ACTGCGCCGAGCCATCGTCCGAGCCATTGTCGACAAACAGAAAGTGCCCGACGCCCAGATCGCGGTAGTATTTCAGGAAATACGGCAGCCGCACGCGTTCGTTGCGCAGCGTTGCCAGCAGCAGCACGTCGCGCGGCGTTGTCTGGCGCATGCGGTCGGCCAGCGGCGACAGCTCGCGCCGCTTTCTGCGGGCCCGCAGCAGCCAGCGCTTGCGCATCCACCGCAGCCGGTAAGACGTCAGAATCCCCAACCGTGCACCTGCCATTCCCTGCCTGATCCGTCCGGAATACCCCGTGACTTTTCAGGATCAAACACAAATCTTTCCCGCAGGTTGATTACCCCCAACCCCCGCGCGACATCAGCCCCTCGGCCTCGAGTTGCCGCCAGCCGCGCCACGGGGTCGAGGCCGGGTGCCACAGGTCCGGCGCGGCGGCGAGCGCGTCGTAATAGGCGTCGAACTCGCCCGGGGCGCCGAAATGCTGGCGGCGGGACTTTTCCTCGGTCGATTTGTCGCCAATGCCGGGCAGGAACTTGGTGTGCAGCAACACACCTGAGGGTTTTTCGCCGCCATCGGCATCATGGATCCGGTTCAGCCCGCGCGGCAGCAGGCTGTGGGTCGAGTTCAGCCACGCATAGCGCCAGTGCCATTTCACCAGCGGCACCTTGGTCAGGGTCGGCCCCCGCTGCGGGGTCTGGGCAAAGAACTGGCGCGACCGTGGGCCGCCCTGAATCCACAGCGCGCCCAGATCGGGTTTCAGCGTGATGGTATAATTGCCGCTGTCATACCAGCCCAGCACCTCGGTCGGGTCCTGTCCGGGGTGATGCGTCGCGGTGTCGAGCGGCCCTTTGGGGTAAAGGTCGAGCATCAGCGCGCCAAAGGCCGCCTCGCCCTGCGCCTCGAGCCAATCGGTCAGCGCGGGCAGCGGGCGGCTGTCGTGGTGCGGATAGATCAGGAGTTCATCGGCATCGACGGTCAGGCACCAATGCCCGTGCCCGTGCCGCATCAGCAGGCCCTGCAGCCAGTCCATGCCAAAGCGCGAGGCCCGGTAGCTGGCCTGCGTGCGCCACAGCGAGACATCCGGCTGCGCGGCCAAGACCCCGTCGCCGCCATCGTCGCTGGCATTGTCGACGGCCAGAAAGTGCCGCACGCCCAGCGCGCGGTAATGCTGCAGGAAGAAGGGCAGCCGGTGCGCCTCGTTGCGCAGGGTCAGGAAGGCCAGCACGTCACCGGGCCGGATCGCATCGGTGCGGTCGATCACCGGGCGGATCTCGTGGCGTTTGCGCAGGGCGCGCAGCAGCAGGCGCTGACGCCGCTTGCGCCACCGGTAATCTGCCCAGACCTCGCCCAACCTGCCCATCGCGCCCCTGCCTTGCGCCGCATCTTGCCCTAAATTTCCGCGGGCGTGAATCCGACAAAGACGAAGAGGGGGCTGTTGCCCCCTCTGGCGTTGATCGCTCAGGCGTGGTGGCTCATTCGGCCGCTTGGCGCATCGCCATCATGTCATAGATATAGTCTTCCAGCTCGTCGCGCAGATCCTCGCGCGCCAGACCAAAGGACACGGTCGCCTGCAGGAAGCCCGCCTTGGTGCCGCAGTCGAACCGCTGGCCCTGGAAGCGATAGCCGTAGACGTTGTTCTCTTGCTCGATCTGCTTGGCGATGGCGTCGGTCAGCTGGATTTCGCCCCCCGCACCCGCCGTCGCGTTGTCGAGGTTTTTCAGCACCGCAGGCGACAGGATATAGCGGCCGATCACCGCCAGATTCGACGGCGCAGTGCCGGCTTTCGGCTTTTCCACCATGCCGCGCACCGGCAGGATCGGGCTGATGCCGGCGGGCACATCGAGGATGCCATACGACGAGGTCCGGTCGGCGGGCACTTCCATCGCCGCGACCATGTTGCCGCCGGTTTCGGCGTAGGCCTCGACCATCTGCTTCAGGCAGGGCTTTTCGGCGGCGATCACGTCATCGGGCAGCAGCACGGCAAAGGGCTCGTCGCCGATCAGATGGCGGGCGCACCAGACGGCGTGACCCAGACCCATCGGCTTGTTCTGGCGGACATAGGCCAGAGCGCCCGAGTCCATGTTGGTGGCGTCGAGGATTTCCAGCAGGTCGGTCTTGTTCTTGGCCTTCAGTTCCGCCTCCAGTTGCGGGGCGCGGTCGAAGTAGTCCTCCAGCGCGCCCTTGCCACGCGAGGTGACGAAGATGAATTCGGTGATCCCGGCCTCGCGCGCCTCGTCGATCGCGTATTGGATCAGCGGACGATCCACCAGCGTCAGGATCTCTTTCGGAACGGCTTTCGTCGCGGGCAGGAAACGCGTGCCCATACCGGCAACGGGGAACACGGCCTTGGTTACTTTATTGCGCATCGGACTTTCCACCTTGCTGAATTCGACGGGCTTCTCCCGCCTGCAAGATGGGTTTTGCTGGTTAATCCGGGCGCGTTTGTGGCCACAAACGGAGGTTTTGGTGCTCATTCAGGGGAAAAACCCGGGCCTGCGTCAGCGCAGGGTCACACCGGGCGCCAGCACCAGAAAAAACGGGTTCTCATAGCCCGGTTTGCCATAGGTCAACGGGCGGTGATCGTCGAATCGCAGCACCTGCCCACCCGCGCCCAGCACCACGGCATGACCGGCGGCGGTGTCCCATTCCATCGTGCGGCCAAGGCGCGGATAGAAATCCGCCTCGCCGCTGGCCACCAGACAGAATTTCAGCGAGGACCCGGCGCTTTTCGCGTCAGCGACGGCATAGCGGTTGATGTAGTCATCCGTCGCGGCGTCACGGTGCGATTTCGACGCCACCACGCGCAGCGCCGCATTGTCAGGCTGGCTGACCCGCATCGGGCGGCGCGCACCATCGGCCAGTTCCTCGACGCTGGAGCCATCGGCCAGCGTATAGAAGAGCCGCCCCTGCGCCGGGGCATAGACCACGCCGCGAATCGGCACGCCGTTGTCCACCAGCGCGATGTTGACGGTGAAATCCCCGCGGCGCTGGACGAATTCCTTGGTGCCGTCCAAGGGATCGACGATGATGAACCGCTCGGCCCGGATGGCGTGCGAGGCGGCTTGTTCCTCGGTCACCACCGGCACGCCGGGCAGGGCAAGCGCCAGTTCGGCGCGGATCACCGCATCCGCGGCCTCGTCGGCCTCGGTCACCGGGCTGCTGTCGGCCTTGGCGCGGGCGGTGAAATCGGGGCGGCCATAGACCTCCATGATGACCTCGCCGGCCTTGAGCGCGATGGTGCGAAACGCAATCTCAATCTGTTGATGCAAGGAATCGGTCATCGCGCGCGCTTTCTTTGGAGGGTCGAGTTGATCGGTTCGCCGTTTCGCCATATCCTGACCGCCCGCGCCAAACAAGGTTCGGCCCCGCGCCGACAAGGGACACGCGCCGATGCTGAGCAACCGCAGTCAGGACAATTGGCTGGCCTCATCCTTTACCATTGCCGAGCTGACCTTTCACTCGGCGGTGCGCTCGGTGCGCAATGCGCATGGCAATGCGATTCTGGGCCTGCTGATGAATGTGGGCCAGACCATGATGCTGGTCGCCATCTTTTACGGGATGTACCTGTTCTCGGGCTTTGGCGCGCAGGGGATACGCGGCGATTTCATGCTGTATCTGATGACCGGCGTGTTCCTGTTCATGGGCCACGTCAAGGCGCTGGGCGCTGTCGTCTCGTCCGAGGGGCCGACCTCGCAGATGATGAAACACGCGCCGATGAACACCATCGTGTCGATCGGGGCCGCCGCGCTGGGCGAGCTGTATATCCAGATCCTGTCGATGGTGGTGGTGCTGTTCCTGTATCACGCCGCCTGGCAACCGCTGGAAATCTATGACCCGCTGGGCGCGCTGTTGATGCTGCTGCTGTCGTGGTTTTCCGGGGTCGCCATCGGCACGATCTTTCTGGCGGCGAAACCCTGGGCGCCAAAGGCGATCGGGATGCTGTCGCAGATCTATTCACGGGTCAACATGTTCGCCTCGGGCAAGATGTTCGTCGCCAATTCGCTGCCCGGTTTCATGCTGCCCTATTTCGACTGGAACCCGCTGTTTCACACCATCGATCAGGCGCGCGGTTTTTCCTTTCTGAATTACAACCCGCATTATTCATCCGTGCTGTATCCCGTCGTCATCACCTTTGCCTGCCTGCTTCTTGGTCTGATGGGCGAGTTTTACACCCGCCGCCACGCCTCGCTGAGCTGGAGCGCAAAGATCTGAGGAGGCCGCCATGCGTTTTCGCCTTTCTGCCCTGCTGATCGCACTGTTCCTTGCCCAGACCGCCGCCGCGCAGGATTTTCCCGCGCTGCACCATGTCAGCGGCGTGTCGGCGGGCGATGTGCTGAACATCCGCGCCGAACCCTCGTCCCGCGCAGCCGTTGTCGGCAGCTTTGCCCGCGACGCCGTGGGAATCGAGGTGATCGGCCTGAACGAGGACCGCACATGGGGTCTGGTGCGCACGGGCGAGGGGGTCGGCTGGTCGTCGATGCGGTTCTTGACCCGCGAGCACGCGGATTCGTGGACGTCGGGCAACCATTCCCTCGATTGCCACGGGGCCGAGCCGTTCTGGGGCTTCGACATGTTCCTGCCCGGCAACCGCGCCGAGTTCGTTTCGCCTGACGATTCATGGGAGGTGCGCACCGACGCCCCGGTTTTGCCGCGCACCAGTTATCCCCCGACATTGGCCCTGCCGTTTTCCGGCGCCCGCGAAGGTTTCGCCGTGGTGCGCAACGGGATCTGTTCGAACGGGATGAGCGATTCACTCTACGGGCTTGAGGTGCAGGTGTATTTCCGCGGCGATCCCTTTGCCTACAGCGGCTGCTGCCAGATGGGGCATTGAGCTTGCCAATCGCCACGCGTCGGGGATAGATGCACCTGTTAACAAACTGGTGCCCATGCCCACCCTGTTCATCGACGCCGACGCCTGCCCCGTGCGTGAGGAATCGCAGCGCATCGCGCTGCGGCATGGCGTCACCCTGTGCATCGTCTCGAACGGCGGCATCCGGCCGGTCGATCACCCGCTGGTGCGTATGGTCTATGTCGATGCCGGGCCGGATATCGCCGACAAGTGGATCGCCGCCGAATGCGCGCCCGGCGATGTCGTGGTGACCGCCGACATCCCGCTGGCCGCGCGCTGCATCGACGCCGGGGCGCGGGTGGTTAAGCATGACGGCAGCATCCTGAATGCCTCGAACATCGGGCAGGTGCTGGCGATGCGCGACCTTGCCGCCGATCTGCGCGCCGCCGATCCGTTCCGGCAGGGCAGCGGCAAGTCCTTTGGCCCGCGCGACCGCGCCCGGTTCGCGCAGGCGCTCGACCGGGTGTTGAGCGCGCCAGCATGAGGACATTGTCAACCACGGCCATCGGCGCGCTTTGTGCCTTGGGCGCGTCGGTGGCCTTTACGATCAACGACATGGCGATCAAATCGCTGTCGGGCGGCTATGCGCTGCATGAGGTGGTGCTGCTGCGTTCGGTGATCGGGCTGGCCATCGTGCTGGCCGTGGTCATGCCGCTGAGCGGCGGTTTCCGCCAGATCCGCACCCGGCATCCGGTGAAACATCTGTTTCGCGGGCTGTTTGTCGTCGGCTCGAACATGGCGTTTTATGCCGCACTGTCGGTGATGCCGATTGCCGATGCCACGGCGATCTTTTTTGTCAGCCCGCTGATGATTGCGCTGTTCTCGGTGATTTTCCTGCACGAAAAGGTCGGCCCGCATCGCTGGGGCGCGATTGCCGCCGGGTTGATCGGCGCGATCATCATGGTGCGGCCGGGGACCGAGGCCTTTACCGTTGTCGCCCTGCTGCCACTGCTGGCCGCCGCCGGCTATGCCGGCCTGCAGGTGATGACACGCGGCATGGGCCTGAGCGAGAGCGCGGTCACGATGGGATTTTACACCCAGATGACCTTTTTGACCTTCAGCGCCGGGTTCGGCCTGCTGGTTGGGGACGGGCGGTTTGATCCGGGCGGCGACAGCGCGGCCTCGTTCCTGCTGCGCGAATGGATCTGGCCGCAAGCCGCCGATTGGCCGTTCTTTCTGCTGGCCGGGTTTGGCACCGCTGTCGGAGGGTTGCTGATCGCGCAGGCTTACCGCATTTGCGAGGCCGCGCTGGTTGCCCCGCTGGAATATTCGGCGATGCCGATGGCTATTCTCTGGGGCGTGGTGATTTTCGGTGAATGGCCGGATTTTGTCGCCTGGTCCGGCATTGCGCTGATCCTTGGCGCGGGAATATACATGATTTATCGCGAAACCCGGGCCGCCCGGAAATAAATTTGCATTCTGCGATTGACGCTTAATTGCCGCGCGTGGCATAGGGGCAGCATCGGAGCTATTCAACGAAAGGAATAACGCCATGACTCTTGACAGCATGTCGCTGAAAGACCTCAAGCAGTTGCAAAAAGATGTCGAAGCCGCGATTGCCGGGTTCAAGGACCGCGAGCGCCGCAAGGCCTTGGCCGAAGTCGAGGCCTTCATGCGCGAGCGCGGCCTGTCGCCCGCCGACCTGACGCAACTGGGCGTGCGCAAGACCCGCAAACCCGCCGCGGCGAAATACGCCAACCCCGCCGATCCGTCGATGACCTGGACCGGTCGTGGCCGTCGTCCGCGCTGGGTCGATGCCGCGCTGGCCGCGGGCAAGGGTCTGGCCGATCTGGCGATCTGACCCGTGGGGCGCGCCCTGGTCCTGGCACTGGCGGTCTGGACCCTGTCGTCGCGCCGTCATCTGGGGCTGATCTCGGCGGGCGTGGCGTTTTTCGCCATGCTCTCGGTCTTTCCGGCATTGGGCGTCATCGTGGCGCTTGTCAGCCTCTGGGCGGACCCCGGCGAGGTGGCCTCGGCGCTGGCGCCGATGGCCGATTTCCTGCCGCCCGAGGTGTTTACTCTGCTGATCGAACAATCGAGCGCGCTGGCCTCGGCCAAGCCGCTGACACTGGGCCTGACCGGGTTGCTGTCGCTGGCGGGCACCCTGTGGTCGGCGCGGCGCGGGGTGGCGGCGCTGATGCGGGGCCTGCGGGCGATCCACGGCGGCCGCGCGCGCGAGAAGTTTCAGGATTTCGCCGTTGCGCTGGGTCTGACGGTGGCGGCAATCGGCGCCGGTGCGACCTCGGTCGTCACGATGGTGCTGTTGCCGCTGGGGCTGGCGCTGCTGGCGCCGCTGATCCCCGGCGACGACATCGCCGCGCTGAAGATGGCGCGCTGGGTGGTGGCGCTGGGGGCGATCGTGCTGGGGCTGGGCGTGTTTTACCGCTTTGGCCCCAACACCAAGGCCGCGCGCGAGGGCCCGTTCCTGACGCCGGGGCTGGCGCTGGCGGTCGCCCTCTGGGCGGCGGTGTCGGTGGCCTTTTCGCTGTTTGTCGGCGCCTTCGGCAATTACAACGAGGTTTATGGCTCATTGGGCGCGGCGATGGCGCTGATGGTCTGGTTCCAGCTTTCGGCCTATGTCGTCTTGCTGGGCGCCGCCCTGAACCGGGTGCTGGGGATCAAGACCCCGTCTGCGTCCAGGTCGGATGAAACAGACCCGCCGGCGAGCGGGTGAAGATCTCGCAGCCGGTCGCCGTCACGCCGACCGAATGTTCGAATTGTGCCGAGAGCGATTTGTCGCGGGTGATCGCTGTCCATTCGTCGGCCAGCACCTTGGTTTCCGGGCGGCCCAGATTGACCATCGGCTCGATGGTAAAGAACATGCCCTCTTCCAGCACGGCCTCACGCCCCGGACGGCCATAGTGCAGCACGTTCGGCGGTGCGTGAAACACCCGCCCCAGCCCGTGCCCGCAGAAATCGCGCACCACGGCCATGCGCTGCCCCTCGACATAGCTTTGAATCGCATGGCCGATGTCGCCAAAGGTATTGCCGGGGCGCACGGCCTCGATCCCCTTCATCAGCGCCGTGTGGGTGACCTCGATCAACCGCATGGCAAAGGGTTTCGGCTTGCCCGCGATATACATCCGCGAGGAATCGCCGAACCAGCCGTCGACGATCACCGTGACGTCGATGTTCAGGATATCGCCGTCGCGCAGGGTGTCGTCGGTGCGCGTCTCCTCATTGCGGGCGGTCGGCGTGACGCTGCCGGGAATGCCGTGGCAGACGACATGGTTGAGGCTGATGCAACTGGCGTGGCGATAGCCGCGATAGCCGATGGTCGCCGATTTGGCGCCGTGGGCGAGGACCATCGCCTCGATCAGGCGGTCCAGCTCGCCCGTGCGCTGACCGACACAGACATGCGCGGCGATGTCGTCGAGGATGCGCGCGGCGATTTGTCCGGCCTGTCGCATCCCGGCGAAGTCCTCGGCCGAATGCAGCCGGATGCCATCCTTGGTGATGCGGTCATGTTTGTCGTACACGGGTCGAGCCTCTGGTTTCCTTGGCCTAGATAGGCGGAAATCGCCGCGATGGCCAGACCATGCGGCAAGGGCGCCCGTGACGAAAAGACCACGCCGGGGCAGGGATCGGTCCGGGCGGCTTGCCAAGGGGGTAGTGGCCTCTATGGTGGTTGGCGATTTCACGCACACCATCGGGACGCAGCAATGAGCAGGCTTGACCGCAAGGCCCTTTTGACCGCGACGGCGTTTTTGGTGGCGGGCGTCACGCTGGGCCCCGGCGCACAGGCGCAGGGATTCGAGATCGAGACCGGGTTCGAGCGGCTGTCCTCGCCGCAGACCCTGATCGAGGGATTGCACCGGCTGTACATCGGGCACCGCGTCACGCCGAATTTCAGCTTTGGCCAAGGGTTCTATTCGGCGGCGATGGGCGATGCCGGGGGTGCGTTCTTCTGGGGCTTCGAGGGGGCCCTGCGCCTGCCGCTGACCGAGCGGCTGTCGCTGGGCGCCAGTGGGTTTTTCGGCGGCGGCGGCGGTGCGTCGCAGGTGAATGGCGACGGGCTGATGCTGCGGGCCGGGGTTTCGGCCGATTACCGGCTGACGCCCGCGTGGGATCTGCAACTGACGGCCTCATGGATCCGCATTGCGGGTGCGCCGATTGACGGCGCGGCGTTTGGCATCGGGTTTCGTCATCATCAGGGCGACCGGCAGGCGGCGACCTCGGATCTGGCGGCAGTTTCGGTGGTCACCACCGGCTTTGTCGCGCCCTCGGGCGTGCTGACGCGCAGCGGCGGGGCGCAATCGACCATCGCGCTCGAAGGCGTGCAGGCGATGTTTGCGCTGGCGCCGAACACCCGCCTGACCTTTGGCGCGGCGGGGGCCGCGATGGGTGCGCAGGGCTATATGCAGGTGATGGCCGGGGTGCGCCGGAGCCTGCCGCTGGGCCGCGGCGCGCTGTTCGTCGAGGGGAGCGCGGGCTTTGGCGGCGGCGGCGATGTCGATACCGGCTCGGGCCTGCTGGTTCAGGCCGGGGTGGGTCTGAGCACGCCGGTCAGCCGCAGCTTTGATCTTGAACTGACGCTCGGCGCGATGGTGGCGCCGACGGGTGGCTTTCGCGCCGCTGCGCTGTCGCTGGGGCTGGTGCGTGCCTTCGAGCGGCCCGGTTCGGTGCCACAGGGTGGCCAGCGCTGGGCCTATAGCGGCGGCTTTTCGATGCAGCAGACCGCGCCCGGCTTTTTCAACGGCGCCAATCCGGCCGCCTATGTGGTGATGCAGGAAAGCTCGCTCGATTATTTCGTTGGCGAGCGGTTCTATGTCACCGGCAACGGTCAGACCACGGTTCAGGGCGGCGCGGCGGGCTATGCGATCGGCATGGTCGGTCTGGGCTATGCGATGCCGCTGGGTGCGCGCTGGACGCTGTCCTTCGAGGGGCATCTGGGCGCGGCGGGCGGCGGTGGGGTGAACACGGCGGGCGGCATCATCGGCGGGCTGCGCGCCGAGGTGGATTACCGGGTCACCGACCGCTGGAGCCTGTCCTTGGGCCTTGGCCGCCTGACCACGCTGCGCGGTGCGGGCATGGCGCCCAACATCTTGACACTGGGCGTAAAGATCCCCTTCGTCACCCATCGTTGACGGCTGGTTGGAAAGCCGCGCAAAGCGCGCTAACGTCCCCGCATCAGCACGAGGACACCATGCCCAACCCTACCGCCGCCATGCTCGTCATCGGGGACGAGATCCTGTCGGGCCGCACCCGCGACAGCAACACCCACCATCTGGCGCAGGCCCTGACCGGCCGCGGCATCCGCCTGAGCGAGGTTCGCGTCGTGGCCGATGACCACGCGGCGATCGTCGCGGCGGTCAATGCCCTGCGCGCGCGTTTCGACCATGTGTTTACCTCGGGCGGGATCGGGCCGACGCATGACGACATCACGGCGGGTGCGGTGGCAGCGGCCTTTGGCGCGTCCATCGGCGTGCGCGACGACGCCCACGCCATCCTGCGCGCCCATTACGCCCGCACCGGGCTGGCGCTGAACGAGGCCCGGTTGCGCATGGCCCGCATCCCGGAGGGCGCGGTGCTGATCGACAATCCGATCTCGGCGGCGCCGGGGTTCAGCCTTGGCAATGTGCATGTGATGGCCGGGGTTCCGGCGATTTTCGAGGCGATGGTGGCTGGCCTGCTGCCAACGCTGACCGGCGGCGACCCGTTGCTGAGCCAGATGGTCGATGTGGCGCGCGGCGAGGGCGAGATTGCAGCGGCGCTGGCCGATCTGGCGGCGCGGTATGCCGATCTCAGCTTTGGCTCGTATCCCTATACCCGCAACGGCGCCTATGGCACGCAACTGGTGGTGCGCGGCACCGATGCGGCCCGGCTGGATGCGGCGATGATCGAACTGGCCAAGCTGCAATGAGCGACCTCTTCGATGTGCTCGAGGCCACATGGCCGCCGCTGAGCCGCCAGCCGGTCGGTCCCTTTGTGCGGCGCGACGGGGCCGGGGGTGGCAAGCGGGTCAGCGCGACGCTGCTCGAAGGGGCCTTCAGCGACGAGGCGTTGAACGCGCTGGGCCCTGAGCCGCTGTTTCAGCTGCGCCCCGGCCAGCGGCTGCTGGACGAGGCGCTGGCGGCGCGCGGTTATGAGGTGGTCGATCCCACGGTTCTGATGGAGGCGCCGGTCGAGGTGCTGGCCGAGGCGCCGCGTCCGGTGTTCCTGCTGGGTTGCTTTCCGCCGCTGGCGATCCAGCGCGGCCTCTGGGCCAAGGCGCAGACCGGGCCCGAGCGCCTCGCCGTGATGGAGCGCGCCTGCACCCCGCGGCAGAGCTTTGTCATCCGCCACAACGACAGCCCGGCAGGCGTCGGGTTCGTGGCGATTCACAAGGGCACGGCCATGCTGCACGCCCTGCATGTCGAACCGCAGTTCCGCCGTCAGGGCGTCGCCCGCGACGCGGTGCGCGGCATGGCGCATTGGGCCGCCCAGAACGGCGCCACGCGCTTTGCGCTGGCGGTGACGCAGGGCAACGTCGGCGCCCGCGCCCTTTACAGCGAGCTCGGCATGGTCGAGGTTGGAGAGTATCATTACCGCGAGAGGCGCCCATGACCCGGATTTCCGCCCTGAACCTGCCGCCCGCCGACCCGCTGCCCGAGGCCACCCAGCGCTATTTCGACATCTGCATGGACAAGCTGGGCATGGTGCCGAACGTCCTGCAGGCCTATGCCTTTGACATCACCAAGCTCAACGCCTTCACGGCGATGTACAATGACCTGATGCTGGGGCCTTCGGGCCTGTCGAAACTGGAACGCGAGATGATCGCCGTGGTGGTCAGTTCGATCAACCGCTGCTGGTATTGTCAGGTCGCCCACGGCGCCGCCGTGCGGGCGCTGGGCAGTCCCGAGCTGGGCGAGGCGATGGTGATGAACTGGCGCTATGCGCATCTGGACGCGCGGCAGACCGCCATGCTGACCTTTGCCGAAAAGGCCACCAAGGCGAGCGCCGAGATCGTCGAATCCGACCGTCAGGCGCTGCGTGATGCGGGGTTCACCGACCGCGACATCTTTGACATCGCCTCGACGGCGGCCTTTTACAACATGTCGAACCGCGTCGCCTCGGCCATCGGGATGGAGCCGAACCCGCAGTATCACGCGCAAGCGCGGTGAGGGCTTGACGCCGCTGAAAAACTGAACAGGTTAAGCGGCGCTCTTCATCTTGCCCGAACTATGCCGCGCGGGGGAGGTCTGGGGGGCGTGATGCCCCCCAGCCCTGCCACCCGGACAACGCCATGCAAACCAAAGCCCCCCTCATCACCCCGGTCCTGATCGGCGGTTGCATCATCATCCTGATCGGCTTTGCCGCGCGCGCCTCGTTCGGCGTGTTCCAGATCCCCATCGCGCAGGATTTCGGCTGGGCGCGCACCGAGTTCTCGCTGGCCATTGCCATCCAGAACCTCGCATGGGGCATCGGCCAGCCGATCTTTGGCGCCCTGGCCGAGAAATTCGGCGACCGCCGCGCCATCCTGATCGGCGCGCTGACCTATGCCGCCGGGCTGGTGCTGTCGTCCTTTGCGGTGACCCCCGGCGCGATGCAGTGGCTTGAGGTGCTGGTCGGCTTTGGCATTGCCGGCACCGGCTTTGGCGTGATCCTCGCCGTGGTCGGCCGCGCGGCCTCGGATGAGAACCGCAGCCTCGCGCTGGGCGTCGCCACCGCCGCCGGATCGGCCGGGCAGGTGATCGGCGCCCCGCTGGCCGAGTTCCTGCTGGGCTTTTATACGTGGCAAACGGTGTTCGTGATCTTCGCGCTCGCCATCCTCGCCACACTGATGGCCTTGCCGATGATGCGCTCGCCCAAACTCGCCAGCCGCGCCGAGCTTGAGCAATCCATGGGGCAGGCGCTGAAACAGGCGTTCCGCGATCCGTCCTATACGCTGATCTTCCTCGGGTTCTTTTCCTGCGGCTATCAGCTTGCCTTCATCACCGCGCATTTCCCGGCGATGGTGACCGAGATGTGCGGCACGCCTGCGCCTGACGGCATGCTGGCGGCGATCGGCATCACCACCACCTCGGCGCTGGGAGCGCTGGCGATTGCGGTGATCGGTCTGGCCAATATCGGCGGCACGCTGACCGCCGCATGGGCGGGCAAGCGCTGGTCCAAGAAATATCTGCTGGCGGGCATCTATGCCGCGCGCACGGTGATTGCCGCGACCTTCATCGCCCTGCCGATCACCCCCACCAGTGTGCTGATCTTCTCGGCGCTGATGGGCTCGCTGTGGCTGGCGACGGTGCCGCTGACCTCGGGGCTGGTCGCGCATATCTATGGGCTGCGCTACATGGGCACGCTCTATGGCTTTGTGTTTCTCAGCCACCAGATCGGCGGTTTCCTCGGCGTCTGGCTGGGCGGGCGGCTTTATGACCTCTACGGCAATTACACGCTGGTCTGGTGGGTTGGGGTCGGGGTCGGCGCCTTCTCGGCCCTCGTCCACCTGCCGATCCGCGAAAAACCGATGAACGCGGTGCCCGCATGAGGATCATCTTCGACCTCGACGGCACGCTGATCGATTCCGCGCCCGATATCCACGCGGCGGGCAATGCGGTGCTGGCCGCCGAAGGGCTGTCGCCGATCCCATACGAGCAGGCGCGCAGCTTCATCGGCAATGGCGCGCGGGTGTTTCTGGAACGCCTCGAACGTGCCAGCGCCGGGGCCAATGATCCGCCGCGCACCGAGCGTCTGCGCCGTCTCTTTGCCGCGCAGTATGAGCGCGCGCATGCCCTGACCCGGCCCTATCCGGGCGTGGTCGAGGCGATGGCGTCGCTGCGCGAACAGGGCTGGAAACTGGGCCTGTGCACCAACAAGCCGATCGCGCCGACCCGCGCCGTGCTGGCGCATCTGCGCTGGACGCCGCTCTTTGACGTGCTGGTCGGCGGTGATACCTTGCCGGTGATGAAGCCCGACCCGGCGCCGCTGCTCAAGGCGATGCGCGCCCTGGGGGACGGTCCACTGGTCTATGTCGGCGACAGCGAGGTGGATGCGGCCACCGCCGTTGCCGCGGGCGTGCCCTTTGCCCTCTTCACCGAGGGGTATCGCAAGACCCCGGTCGCGACGATCCCGCATGACCGCGCCTTTGCCGACTGGGCCGAGCTGCCCGAACTCGCCCGCGCCCTGGCCCGCTGACCGCATCTTTGTGCCTCAACTCTCCCGGGGGGAGGGCCGGCACGGCCCGTGGGGGGCAGCGCCCCCCTGCGCCGGGTCAGTCCATCCCGGCGATGTCGCGCAGATGGGTCATCCGCCGGGCAAAGACCGTCTCAAAGGCATTGGCGCGGGCAAACTCCACCGCCCGGCCCGAGGCACGGATCACCGCCTCGCGGTCGCCGTGCAGCCGCGTCACTGCCGCCGCAAGCGCCGCAGGCCGGGGCGCCACGGCCCAGCCCGCGCCGGACTCACGCTGCATCCGTCGCCACATCCGGTTGGCATAGCCCAGAATCGGCAGCCCGCAGCCCAGCGCCTCGACATAGGCGCCCTGCGGATCGGGCAGGCGGCGGGGCTGCACGAACAGGTCCGCCTCGCGCCGCAGCCTTGGCACCAGAACCGGCTCGAACGGCGGCGGCGCGCTCAGCGACACCTGCTGGTCCAGCCCCAGCCCGTCGATACCGTCGCGCAGGCGGGCCTCCAGCGGCCCCTCGCCGAACAGGGACAGGGTGAAGGGAACCCCGGCTTGCGCCAGCAGATGGCTCATCGGCAGCAGGTCCATCACGCCGCTTTCGCGGGTCATCGTGCCGAACCACGCCAGCCGCAGGGGTTCGTTCCGGCGCAGGGTCTCGGCGCGGGCGTCTTGCTCGACCGAGCGGGCGATCATCGGCGTGCGCATCCGGTTGTCGAAATAGCGCAGCGTCTGCCGGTTCAGTCGGTGATAGCTCTCGTCGGCGGGATAGCCGTTGCAGTGGATGCCATCGGCGGCGCGCAGCGCGGCGCGCAGGCCGCGCTCATGGCTCAGCGCCCACCAGAGCGAGCCCAGCCGCCGCCGCACCGAGGGGCTGATGCCCAGCGCATGCGCGACACGGCCGCCCAGCGCCTCTTCGACGGTATAGACCACCTTGCCCATCCGCCCCCGCATCGCCTGTGGCAGGGTCAGGTGTTTCATGTCATCCGCCGCGACATAGACCATCGAGGCCTCGTCCAGCAGCAGGTCAGGCACCGGGGCGCCGGGGTCGAGCGCGATCAGGTCAAAGCCCAGCCGCGCCGCCGCATAGCGCATCGGCGCCTCGATCTGCACCGCCCCGCGCCACATCACGCAGCGCACCGGGCCGGGCCAGAGTTGGCAGTGCAGCTTCATCCCCTCGACAAAGCGCACGTCCAGAATCACCTCGCCTGCCGGGGTCTCGATCAGCGGCGCGGGCGAGATCATGATGAGCGAAGGCATTGTGCATGTGTCCGTCGGCGGGGTCTGGCAGAGAAAACAGTGGAATGTCGCTGAATGTCCATCCTAAATATGGGCTTGGCAGGTAAAGGAACATTCAACCCATGCGAAAGTCCATCTGGCAGGCGGCCTTTGCGCTGTTGATCGCGGTTTGTGTGGCGCTTCCCGTCCCGGCGCAGGTTGATCTGACCCCGCGCGAGGGCCGTCGCGCGCTGGGCCTCAATCTGGCCGAGGTCGTCGGCTGGAGCACCGGCCTGCCCTTTATCGACGTGATGCGCAGCGGGGCGCGCTGGGTCGGGCATACTGGCTCGGGCTGGGGCGGGATGGAGGACAATGACCTGTTGGCCGCAGGTGCGCTGGACGCTGAGGGCTGGGTGATCGATTTTCCGCGCAATGTGCGGCGGATCTCGACCTTTGTGCTGATGGATCTGCCCGCCGAGGTGACCTCGACCACCGGGACATGGCACGCGAGATGGGAGGGCAGCGCCTATCTGGGCTTTTCCGGTGCCGTCCGCAATGTGCGCTATGGCGACAATTCCGCGACGTTCGACTTTGTGCCCGGCGAGGGCGCGGTGATGATCGAATTCAACCGCGGCACCCTGCGCAACCTGACCGTGGTGCATGAGCGCAACCTGGACCGGCACGCGGCGGGCGAGGTCTTCAACCCCGACTGGCTGGCGCGGGTGGGCGATGTTGCGGTGCTGCGCTTCATGGACTGGATGCGCACCAACGGCAGCACCGTCACCACATGGGATCAGCGCGCCCTGCCCGGCGATTATTCGTGGTCATGGCGCGGTGTGCCGCTGGAGGCGATGATCCAGCTGGCCAATGAAACCGGCGCCGACCCGTGGTTCACGCTGCCGCATCTGGCCGATGACGACTATGTCCGCCGCTTTGCCGAAGTGGTGCGCGACGGGCTGGACCCGGAGTTGCGCGCGTGGTTCGAGCTGTCGAACGAGATCTGGAACTGGTCCTTTGCGCAGGCGGACTGGGCCGAACAAAGCGCCCGCGCCCGCTGGAACCGCGAATGGGCCTGGGTGCAGTTCGGCGCCGTGCGGGCTGCCGAGGTGATGCGCGGCATTGACGCGGTCTATCACGGGCAGGAAGCGCGGCGCATCCGGGTGCTGGGCCTGTTCACCGGCTGGCTGGGGCTGGAGGAGGACATGCTCAACGCGCCGGATTACATCGCCGAGGACCCGGCGCACCGCCCGCCGCGCGAGTTCTTCGACGCGCTGGCAGTCACCGGCTATTTCAACTCGGAACTGCACAACGAGGACCGCCGCGACATGCTGCGCGACTGGTTGCGCGACAGCCGCGCCGAGGCCGAGGCGCAAGCCACCGCGCAGGGCCTGACAGGTGCCGCGCACGAGGCCTGGGTCACCGAGCACCGCTTTGACCACGCGATTGCGCTGGCGGGGGCGGAGCTGCTGGACGGTTCGACCTCGGGCAATCCTGATGGCTCGGTGCTCAGGCTGCTGGAGCTGACGCTGGCGCATCACGCCCAGGTGGCGCGCGAGGCGGGGATGGCGCTGGTGATGTATGAGGGCGGCACGCATGTGGTGGTGAACCCGGCCGATCACGGCGATACCGAGATGGTCGCCTTCTTTCAGGCGCTGAACTATTCCGAGGCGATGGGGCAGGCGTATCGCGCGCTGATCGAGGGGTGGCAGGGGCTGACCCCGGCGCCGTTTGTCGCCTACATGGACATCGGCATGCCTTCGGTCTGGGGGTCGTGGGGGCATCTGCGGCATTTGCAGGATGACACGCCGCGCTGGCGGGCGCTGATGGAGATGACGGCGCGATGAGCCTCAGCGTCATCATCCCGGCCTGCAACGAGGGCGGCTGGATCGACGCCTGCCTGTCGGCGGTGCTGGCCTCGCAGGGGCTGGAGGGCGCGCAGGTGGTGGTGGTGGCGAACGGCTGCAGCGACGACACCGTCGCGCGGGCGCTGCGCCATGTGGAGCCCTTTGTCGCCAAGGGCTGGCGGCTGGATGTGCTGGACCTGCCCGCGCTGGGCAAGCCGGGCGCGCTGGACGCGGGCGACGGCGCGGCGCTGCACGGCAACCGGGTCTATCTGGACGCCGATGTCACGGTTTCGGCCCCTCTGCTGGCGCAACTGGCCGAGGTGCTGGCGCGGCCGGGGGCGGTCTATGCCTCGGGGCGGCCGCGGGTCACGGCGCAGGGCTGGGTCAGCCGGGCCTATGCGCGGTTCTGGGTGCGACTGCCGTTTGTCGCGCAGGGGGTGCCGGGCTTTGGCCTTTATGCCGTCAATGCGGCGGGGCGGGCGCGCTGGGGCAAGTTCCCGGCGATCATCTCGGACGATACCTTTGTGCGCATCCAGTTCACCCCGGATGAACGCCACGCGGTCGGCGCGCCTTATGACTGGCCACTGGTCGAGGGGTTCTGGCGGCTGGTCCGGGTGCGCAGGCGGCAGGATCAGGGCGTGGCGGAACTGGCCGCGCTGGCCCCCGCGCAGATGGCGAACGAGGGCAAGGCGCGTATCGGCAAGGCGTGGTTGCTGGGGCGGCTGATGGCCGATCCGGTGGCCTTTGCCACCTATGCCGCCGTCAGCGTGGCGGTGCGGGCCGGTTGGGGCGGTCAGAGCGGCTGGGTGCGCGGGCGGTGACCCGCCGTCAGGCTTGACCGCAGGCCCCCTCTTGGCGAGGCTGCGGGGGTCCGTCAGCACAGGTTTCCCCGATGCCCTCACCCTTTGACGCTATCAAGGCGCATCTGTCGCGCTCGATCCCCTTTGCCGCCTTTACCGGCGTGGTGATTGACGCGGTCGGTCCCGGCACCGCGCGCGCCTCGCTGCCTGCCCGGCCCGAGACCGCCAACCACATCGGCACGCCGCATGCGGGCGCGATGTTCACGCTGGGTGAAACGGCGTCCGGCGCGGCGATGGCGGGGGCCTTTGCCGATATCCTGCTGACGCTGCGCCCGGTCGCCGCCGAGGCACGGATCGGCTTTCTGAAGATCGCGCGCGGCACGTTGACCGCCGAGGCCCGGACCGATCAGGACGGACCGGCGCTGCGCCAGATCCTCGATGCGGCGGGCAAGGTGGTGTTTGACGTGGCGGTGCGCATCACCGACGAGACCGGCGCCGAAGTGGGCGCCATGAGTGTCGCCTGGCACGTCAGCCGGGCGCGCGCCTAACCCAGCCGCGTCGGGCGCTGGGTGAACAGTGCCGCGAGTTTTCCGGCCTCGACGTCGATGTTGTGGCGCATCAGCACGCGGGCGCGGCCGGTCGTGCCCATGCGGCGCAGCTTTTCGTCGGTGCTGGTCGCCAGATCGGTGATCGCCTCGGCCAAGGCCAGCGCATCACCCGGCGGCACCAGCCAGCCGGTGCGTTGATCCTGCATCAGTTCGGGAATCCCGGCGACCCAGGTGGCGATCACCGGGCGGGCGGCGACCAGCGCCTCCATCACCACCATTGGCAGCCCCTCGGCGAACGAGGGCAGCACCAGCGCATGCGCCGCCTCGATGGCGCGGCGCACTCCGGCCTCGTCCAGCCAGCCGGTCAGCGTGACGCAGTGGCCCAACCCGGCCTGCGCGATGGCGCGTTCCAGCGTGCGCCGCAACTCGCCGTCGCCGACCAGTTCCAGCCGCACCTCGACGCCGCGCCGCTGCACCTCGGCCATCGCCTCGATCAGCAGCATCTGGCCCTTTTGTTCGGAAAACCGCCCGACATTGACCAGCGTCACCGGCCGGGTCGAGGACAGCGGCCGCGCGGTGTCGTAATGGCCCGGCTCGACGCCGCAATGTACGACCTTGATGCGGGCCCAGTGGCGGTATTCGACCTGACGACACAATTGGCTGCGGCCATAGGACGAGATCGCCACGACAAAATCCGCGCGCCGGATCTTCATCGGCAGGGCGATGGCGGCGGGTTTGTCGAATTCCTCGGGGCCATGCACGGTAAAGCTGAAGGGCTTGCCCGTCATCTCGGCCACCAGCATCGCCACGGTGGCGGCATTGGTGCCGAAATGCGCATGCAGGCGGTCGACGTTCAACTCGACCACCCGGCGCGCGACATAGGCGGCCTCGAAGAAATAGATCAGGTGCTTGACCAGCCCGGCCTCGGATTTGCGCGCGGCCAGCAGCGCAAGGCCCAGCGCCCGATAGATCCGCAAGGGCGCGCGCAGCCCGACCAGAAACACCGCCCACAGCATCGCCCCGAACCCGTGCGACAGCACATGATCGGTGGCGGCGGCTTCCTCGCGGTCGGTCGGATCGGGCAGGGCGCCGTCAAAGGGCCGCATGGCAAAGCGCTGCACCGCCACGCCGCGACGTTCCAGCGCGCGGATTTCGCGGCGGATGAAGCTGTGCGAAGGCGCGGGATAGGTGTTGAGGATATAGCCGATCTTCACGCAGGTCTCTCCGGGGTGGTGCCAGAGGTGTCGCTAGGCGCCAATTCGGGCAAATTCAAGAAACCATCGCGGTAACGTCGGGGCGGCCGAGCGCCACAGATCAGCCGCAATTTTAGGTCAACAGCACGCTAATCGTCTTTCGCACGGAGCATTGTCCGCGCTAGAGCAAGAGAATCGATGTGGCGGAAGCAGGGATCATGAACACACCATCGGCGGCCACCGGGATCACCGCGCGAATCATGCGGTCGTCGGGCTTCACCATCCTCAGCTTTGGCCTGCAGCAGGCGATCCGCTTTGGCTCGAACCTGATTCTGGCGCGGCTGCTGTTCCCTGAGGCCTTTGGCACGATGGCGCTGGTCACCGTGCTGCTGGTCGGTCTGAGCATGCTGTCCGATCTGGGCATCGGTCCGGCGATCCAGTCGTCCAAACGCGGCGACGACCCGGATTTCCTGAACACCGCCTGGACGCTGAACATGGTGCGCTCAGGCGTGCTGTTCCTCATCGCCTGCGGCCTCGCGTTGCCGATGGCGTGGTTCTATGCCGAGCCGCAACTGGCGACGCTGATTCCCGTCGCCGCCATCAGCCTGTTGATTCTGGCGTTGGAACCGACGCGGGCCGAGACCGCCTCGCGCCACATGATGCTGGGCCGGGTGACGTTGCTGGAGCTGAGCGCGCAGGTCATCAGCGTGATCCTGATGCTGGCCCTCGCCTGGGTCACGCAATCCATCTGGGCGCTGGTCGCGGGCAACCTGTTTTCCGCGGTGGCGCGCACCGCGCTGGCCTGGGTGATGCTGCCGGGCATCGTGAACCGGCTGCACCTTGACCGATCGTCGGCGCAGGAGCTGGTCCGCTATGGCCGCTGGATCTTCTTTTCCACTGTCGCCGGGTTTCTGGTTCTGCAGTCGGACAAGCTGATCCTCGGCCGGTTCCTGACGATGGAGGAACTGGGCCTCTACAACATCGGCTTTTTCCTCGCCGGGTTCCCGCTGATGCTGGGGCAGCAACTGGTCCAGCGGCTGATGATCCCGCTGTATCGCGCCAGCCCGCCCAGCGAATCGCGGGCCAATTTCCTGCGGTTGCGCCGCATCCGCTTCATGCTGTCGGGGTTCCTGCTGGCCGCGGTGACGCCCTTGGCCTTTGGCGGCATCTGGGTGGTCGATCTGCTGTATGATGCGCGCTATGCTACCTCGGGGGCGGTGACGATGATCGTCTGTCTGGCGCTGATGCCGCAGATGCTGGGCCTGACCTATGACCAGGTTGCGCTCGCCTCGGGTGATTCGCGGGGGTTCTTCACGCTGAACGCGACGCGGGCGGTGATTCTGGTGACGCTGCTGTTGCTGCTGGTGCCAAAGTTCGGCCTGCCCGGTGCGCCGCTGGCCTTGGTCAGCACGACGTTGCTCAGCTATCCGCTGCAATTGCAGTTGGCGCGCAAGCACGGCGCCTGGGACGCGCTGCATGATGCGGTGATGTATGGGCTGGCGGCGGTGATCGCCGCGCTGGTGCTGGGCATCTTCCATTATGAACTGGCGGCGGTCTTCCTGCGCTGATCATCGTTTTGCCCTATTTGTGACAGGCTTTGCCGTCAACGTCAGGGTAATATCTCACGAAGAGCGCGCGGTTGCGCGTCGCAAGGGTCTGTCATGGTCAATACGCGAATTCTGGAACAGCGGCTGGGTTGGCGCGCCGGAGCGGTCGAGGGCGAGACCGCGCCGCCGCCGACGCTGGCGCATGGCCACCGGCCCGTGCTGCAAGGGCGTGTTGACACGGCGATGCGCGGCACGCTGGCCCGACCGGCCCGTCGCGCCGCCGTCGATGATCTGTGGCAGGCGATTCCGGTGGCGCAAACCGACCTGTCGCGCATGGCCTCGGGCACCGGCGCGCCCGCGTTTGATCGGGGCTCGATGGTCGGCGTGGCGATGGACCAGTTGCGCGCGCAACTGATCCGCGTGTTGCAGGAAAAGGGTTGGCGGCGCATTGGCGTCACGTCGCCTTATCGCGGAGCAGGGCGCAGCTTTGTCGCCGCCGCGCTGGCGGCCAGCATCGCCCGGCTGGACACCATGCGCGTTCTGCTGCTGGATGCCGACCTTGAATCCCCCGGTCTGGCCGCGCTCTTGGGCCTCGACGCCCCCGGCGCCCTCGATGACGTGCTGGGCGGTCTGGTTCTGCCCGAGAGCCGGCTGCTGCGGGTCGGCAATGCGCTGGCGCTGGCGCTCAATGATACGCCGGTGCCAGAGGCCACCGAACGCATGATGATGCCCGAGGCGATCCTGTCGTTGCGCGCCCTGATCGACGCGCTGGCGCCCGATGTGGTGATCCACGACCTGCCGCCGCTGCTGGATGATCCGCTGACGCAGGCGCTGCTGCCGCAACTCGACGCGGTGCTGCTGGTCGCCGATGGTCATCGCACCACCGCGCAGGACATTCTGGTCTGCGAGCGCCAGTTGGAGGGCGTGGTGCCGATGCTGGGCGTCGTGTTGAACAAATCCGAAGACCGTGACCCGCGCGCGACCGCGCGGCGCCGCGGCTGAACGGGGAGTGCGCCCATGGGACCGATCCAGACCCTGCATGAACTGCTGAGCTGGCTGCGCCGCCGCTGGAAGATCATGGTGCTGTGCCTGGTGATCGGCGCGCTGGGCGGCCTGCTGGCCGCGCTGCGGGTCGAGCGGGTCTATACCGCCAATGCGGTGATTCAGATCATCAACCCGGTGATTGTCACCGGCGAGGAGGGTGACGCCTCGACCCCCGACGTGACACGCCGGGTGCAGATGATCGAGCAGCGGCTGATGTCGCGCGAGGCGCTGCTGGATCTGGCGCAGCGTTTCAACCTGTTCGACAGTCGCCCCTTTACCCCGGCCGAGCAGGTTGCGCTGATGCGGCAGTCGTTCAGCATCACGTCGATCGCCGCCGCGCAACAGGGCTTTACCCGTGACGGCTCGCTGTCCGCGCTGATCGTGTCGGCCTCGGATGCCAATCCGCAGCTCGCCGCCGCCATCGCCAATGACCTCGCCAATGCCCTGCTGCGCGAGAGCACCGATTCGCGGCAGACCAACGCGCTGCAGACCGTCGAGTTCTTCCGCGCCGAAGAGGACCGGCTGCAGGCCGCCATCTCGGGGCTGGAAGACCGGATCGCCGAGTTCAGCGGTGCCAACGAGGCCTATCTGCCCGCCGCCACCGCCGTGCTGCGCGAGGAAGGCGGGCGGCTGGCGACCTCGCTTCTGGAGGTGCAGCAGACCCTCGCCACACTGCAAAGCGAGTTGTCGGGTCAGGACGGCGCCACGCAGCGGGTGGTCACGCGCCGCCGGACACAAGAGATCAACGACGGGATCGGGCAGGCCAACCTGCAAGCCGCCGTGCTGACGCAGCGGATTACCGATATCCAGAACACGCTGGCCCGCGCGCCCGCGTTCGAACAGCAACTGATCGCGCTGAACCGGCAGATGGAGCAGTTGCAGGCGCAACTGACTGCCTCGGCCGAACGTCGGCGCGAGGCCGAACTGGGCGCCCGCATCGAGGTCGATCAACAGGCCGAGCGTTTCGAACTGCTCGAACCCGCGCTGGTGCCGGACTATCCGGTTTCGACCAGCCGGATGAAGGTCGGCGCGATGGGCATCATCGGCGGGCTGGGGCTGGGCGTGCTGCTGGCCTATGCGCTGGAATGGATGCAGCCCGCCCTGCGCACCGCGCAGCGGATGGAGCGCGAGTTGCAACTGCGCCCGGTCATCAGCATTCCCTATTCGATGCCCATGGCCGAACGCCGTCGGCGCTGGATGATCTGGGGCTTTGGCGCGGCGGTTCTGCTGGTCGCAGGTCTGGTGCTGGCGATGGTGCTGGGTCTGGTCTGAGGGGTTGAGCAGGCGCGGCCTGCCCCCCCTCAGCTCCAGGGGCCGCGGCTTGCCGTTGCTGGGCGGCGGGGCGACGGGGTCATGGTCCGCGCGAGGGTTTCCAGCGCGGCGATGCGGTTTTCGGTGGCCGGGTGGGTGGAAAACAGCTTGTCACGCGCATGGGCGTGCAGCGGGTTGATGATGAACATATGCGCGGTCTGCGGGTTGCGCTCGGCGCTGTCATTGTCGATCCGGGCCGCGAAGGACTGGATCTTGCGCAGCGCATCGGCCAGCCACAGGGGTTGGCCGCAGATCTCGGCGCCGACGCGGTCGGCCTCGTATTCGCGCGAGCGCGAGACGGCCATCTGCACCAGCGCCGCCGCCAGCGGCGACAGGATCATCACCGCGATCATCGCGATCGGATTGGCGCGCTGGCGGTCGCCGCCGCGAAAGAACATGGCAAAGTTGGCCAGCATCGAGATGGCGCCCGCGAAGGTGGCGGTGACCGTCATGATCAGCGTGTCATAGTTCTTGATATGCGCCAGTTCATGCGCGACCACTGCCGCCACCTCGTCGCGTGAGAGGCGCTGCATCAGCCCGGTGGACACCGCAACGGCGGCGTTGTCGGGGTTGCGGCCGGTGGCAAAGGCGTTCGGCTGGTCGCTATCGATGACATAGACCGCCGGGGTCGGCATCTGGGCGTTGCGGGCCTGTTCCATGACGATCTGTTGCAGTTCGGGCGCGGTATGGGCATCGACGGGGCGGGCGTTGTGCATCCGCAGCACCGCCTTGTCGGAATTCCACCAGGCAAAGGCGTTCATCCCCGCCGCCACCGCCAGCGCGATCAGCGCGCCGCCCGATCCGCCGATGGCATAGCCCACCGCCAGAAACAGCGCGGTCATCGCGGCCATCAGGATCCCGGTCTTCACATAGCCCATCGTGTCCTCCTGTCAGAGGCCCTTGATATGGGAGCGTTCAGTCCCGGCGCAAGATCAGACCAGCCCCTCGGCGCGGAACATCGCCAGCACGTCACGCCGGGGGCGGGCGCCGATGTGGCCGATCACCTCGGCGGCGGCGATGCAGCCCATGCGCCCGGCGACCGCCAGAGGCAGGCCGCGCACGAAGCCGTAAAGGAACCCGGCGGCGAACTGATCCCCGGCGCCGGTGGCATCGACGGGCACCACGGTCTGCACCGGCGCCTCGACACGTTGCCCGTCGTGGATCAGCACCACCGGGTCGCCCGAGCGGGTGCAGACCACGGTGCGGCAATCGGCAGCGGCCAGCGCCAGCGCCTCGTCGAGGTCATTGACCTGATAGAGCGAGGTCCATTCCTGCTGGTTGCCGATCACATAATCCATCTCATGCGCGACCAGTTGCCGGAAATCGGCGCGGTGGCGATCGACGCAGAACGGGTCGCTGAGGGCGATCCCGGCGCGCCCGCCCGCCGCGCGGCAGGTGCGGGCGGCTTTCAGGAAGGCGGCCTTGCCCTTGTCCTTGTCAAAGAGATACCCCTCCAGAAACACCACCTCACAGGCGGCCATCACCGCCGGGTCCACGTCATCGGGGCCGACCTCGGCCGAGATGCCCAGATAGGTGTTCATCGAGCGCTCGCCGTCCGGAGTGACGAAGATCATGCTGCGCGAGGTCGGCAACTCGCCGCCCGCGACGGGGGGGTTCACAAAGGCGGTGCCGGTGCGTTCGGTATCCTGCGCAAAGAACCGGCCCAGCCCGTCATCGCGCACCCGACCGATCAGCGCCGTCTTCAGCCCCAGCGCGCCCAGCCCCGCGATGGTGTTGCAGACCGACCCGCCCGAGGCCTCTTGCCGGTCGCGCATCGCGCCATAGAGGGTCTCGGCGCGTTCACGCTCGATCAGTTGCATGATGCCCTTGTGGATGCCCATGTGATCCAGAAAATGGTCGTCGACCGTGGAAATCACATCGACGATGGCATTGCCGATACCGGCGACTTGATAGGTCTTCACAGGGTTTTCTCCGGGTAGGGGCAGAGGTCGCGGATCAGGCAATCCGGGCAGCGCGGCTTGCGCGCCGTGCAGATATACCGGCCATGCAGGATAAGCCAGTGGTGCGCGTGCTGCTGGTATTCGGCGGGGATGTGGTCCTCGATGGCGCGCTCCACCGTTTCCACATCCTTGCCGGGGCAGATGCCGGTGCGATTGCCGATGCGGAAGATATGGGTATCCACCGCCTGCGCCGGGACGTGCCACCACATGTTGAGGACGACATTTGCCGTCTTGCGACCGACGCCCGGCAACGATTGCAGCGCGGCACGCGACGAGGGCACCTGCCCGCCGAACTGGTCGATCAGGATTTGCGAGAGGCGGATGACGTTCTTGGCCTTGGTGCGGTAAAGGCCGATGGTCTTGATATGCTCGATCAGCCCGTCTTCGCCCAGCGCCAGCATGGCTGCGGGCGTATCGGCGATTTCGAACAGCCTCGCCGTGGCGCGGTTCACGCCAACATCCGTTGCCTGCGCCGACAGCGCCACGGCGACCAGCAGGGTAAAGGCGTTGGTGTGGTTGAGCTCGCCCTTCGGCTCGGGCTGCGCCAGATGAAAGCGGCGGAAGATTTCCGAGATCGTGGCGTAGTCCAGTTGCATCATGGCTCATCCCTGCGCCTCAGCAATCGCCCGATCAGGAACGAGGTGCGCGGCGTATAGACATAGGGCGTGCGGCCGACCGGGGCGCGGCCCACCCCCATGCGGATCACGCCAAAGACGATCAGCAGCACATGCGCCAGCGCGATGAAGACGAACATCGAGGCCGGGCCAAAGCCCGCGATCAGCGCCGAGGCGATCACCGGGCTGGCGGTGGCACCGATGGCGTAAAGGAACATCTGCGCGGCGGAAAGTTCGACGCGTTCGTGCTGCTCGGCAAAGTCATGGGCGTGCGCGGTGGAAATCGAATAGATCGGAAAGGTGGTGAAGCCGAAAAACGCGGCGGCGAGGAAGATCGTCACCACATTGCCCTGCGCCCCGGCGACCATCGCCATGCAGCCCAGAATCGAGGCTACCGAGATGCCGATCAGCACCTGTCGTCGATCATATTTGTCGGCGATCCAGCCGATCGGATACTGCGCCATCGCCCCACCGACGACATAGGCGCTGAGAAACAGCGCGATCCGGTCGGCCTCGAGCCCCACCGCCAGACCATAGAGCGGCCCAACCATGCGAAAGGCGGCGCCGGTGATGCCCGAAACCACCACCCCCACCGCCCCCAGCGGCGATTTCTGCCAGGCCATCATCGGCCGCAGCCTGGGTGCGTCGCCGGCCGGTGGCGCCTCGGAGCGAGTCAGCAGCAGGGGAAACAGCGAGGCACACATGAACAGCGCAAGCAGGTTATAGCTGACATAGGCAGCGGGCGAGAGAAAGGCGATCAGCACCTGCGCGCCCAGATTGCCGCTGACATCGACCACCCGGTAGACCCCCATCGCGCGGCCCCGGGTTTCATTGGTGACCTTGGACTGCAACCAGGCCTCGATGATCGTATAGCAACCCGCCACCGACACGCCCGAGGACATCCGCATCACCGACCAGGCCCAGGGATCGACAACCATCATATGCGCGAGGATGCCGATGGTGCCAGCAGCGGCAAAGGCGGCGAAGGCGCGCGAATGGCCGACCTCGCCCATCAGCCGGGGCGCCCACCAGCACCCGATGAAGAACCCCAGAAAATGCGCCGACCCCATCAGGCCGATCTGCTGCGGGGTAAAGCCCAGTTCGGTGCCCGATAGCACGTCGAGCGGCACCACGCCGCCCAGCCCCAGCTGCAGCAGGAAGACCGAGACGAAGAGCGCGGTGAACGAGATCAGCAGCGGCATGGGGTGCCTCCGATGGGTGGCCCTACCTTGGCGCGGCGGCGGGGCAAGGTCCAGACGCCTTGGCTTGAGTTTTGCGCGGCGGCGGTTAGCCTTTGCGCAAACGAGGTGCCCCATGCAGCCGCCACCCCCCGGCCACAACGCCCCGCCCGATCCCGCGCTCGACGCGGCGGCGGGGATCGAAACGACGCCGGAATTTGCCCGGTTCCACCAGCGCGACGATGTGTTCAGCCGGGCCTTCTGGGATGACACGCTGCGCAGTCCGCAGACCGACGCCTTCTTTGCCAGCTATCGCATCGACGCCACGCCGCGCCGGGGCGAGGGGTTTCAGCAAAAGGACTTTGCCCTGCGCAACGCCGCGTGGCTGGTCAGCGACATCGTCTCGAACCGCACGGCGGCGCAGGGGCGGCGCGAGGGGTTTCAGGCGCCGATTGCCGAGGATACGCCCGTTGCCCCGGTGCAGGTGCCGGTGGATGACCCTGCAAGCATGGCGGCCGAGATCAAGCGGGTGGCAAGGTTCTTTGGCGCCGATCTGTGCGGCATCACCGGGATGGATGCGCGCTGGATCTATGCCAGTCAGGTGGATACCCGCGATTTCAGCGCCGCGCCGGTCGATCTGCCGCCGGGGCTGGGTCATGTCATCGTGCTGGGGCACCAGATGGACCTGCCCTTGGTGCAGACCTATCCCAGCGCGCTGGCGGGGGCCGCGACCGGGCGCGAATACAGCCACGAAGCGGCGATTGTCATGCAACTGGCGGCCTTCATCCGCAACATGGGCTATCGCGCCGTGGCCTCGATGAACGATACCGGGCTGGTGATTCCCTTTGCCGTCAAGGCGGGACTGGGCGAATACGCGCGCAACCAGATGGTCATCACGCCCGAGTTCGGCCCGCGTCTGCGGTTTTCAAAGATCTTTACCGACCTGCCGCTGATCCATGACGCGCCACGCCCGCTGGGGGTAAAGGCGGTCTGCGACATCTGCACCCGCTGCGCGCAGGCTTGCCCGGTCAAGGCGCTGCCCTTTGGCCCACCCGCGGAGGGCGGCGCCAACCGCAGTGCGATCAAGGGCGTGGTCAAGTGGAGCTCGGACGCCGAGGCCTGTTTTGGCTATTGGGCGAAACTGGCCAGCGATTGCGCGATCTGCCTGAGGGTCTGTCCGTTCAACCGCGATTTCAGCCGCTGGCACAACCGTCTGTGGTTGAAAATGGCGCTGTCGCCGCTGCGGCGGCTGGCTCTGTGGCTCGACGATCGTTCGGGCCGGGCGAAACGGCTCAAGCCGCGCGACTGGTGGGCCGGGTGATTGCGCAGGTTCCGGGTGGCAGGTCGGACGCCTTGGCGCCATGGTGACGCCGGGGAAGGGGGGCTTTCCGCCCCCCTCGGCCTGACGGCCTCACCCCCCGGAGGATATTTGGAGAGCAAAGATGGGCACGCAGGAGAGTGGCGGCTATCATTATGGCGTGATGGCGCGGGCGATTGCCGAGATCGACGCGGCGGGCGGCGAGCGGCTGGCCTTGGGCGATCTGGCGGCACGGTTGGGGATGAGCGAGGCGCATTTCCAGCGGCTCTTTACGCAGTGGGTGGGGGTCTCGCCCAAGCGGTATCAGCAATATCTGGCGCTGGGCCACGCGCGGGCGCTGCTGGCCGAGCGGTTCACCGTGCTGGACGCGGCGCATGAGGTGGGGTTGTCGGGTGGCGGGCGGTTGCATGATCTGTTCCTGCGCTGGGAGGCGATGACGCCGGGCGATTACGCGCGGGCGGGCGAGGGGCTGGAGGTGGTCTGGGGCTGGTTCGACAGCCCGTTCGGCGAGGCCATCGTCATGGGAACAGCGCGGGGTCTGTGCGGCATCGGCTTTGCCGCCGAGATGGGGCGCGAGGCGGCCTTTGCCGATATGGCCGGGCGTTGGCCGAAGGCCACGTTGGTCGAGGCCCCCGACCGGCTGGCGCCCTGGGTGGCGGCGGCCTTTGGCGGGGCGGGTGAAACGGCGCTGCATCTGATCGGCGCGCCGTTCCAGATCAAGGTCTGGGAGGCGCTGCTGACCATTCCCTCGGGCCATGTCACCACCTATTCCGAGATTGCCCGTGCCATCGGCAAGCCGACCGCCAATCGCGCGGTCGGCGCAGCCGTGGGGCGCAATCCGGTGTCCTGGCTGATCCCCTGTCACCGGGCGATTGCCAAATCGGGCGCGCTGACCGGCTATCATTGGGGTTTGCCGTTGAAGCGCGCGATGCTGGCGTGGGAATCGGCGCGGCGCGACGCAGCGTGATCTTGCCGATCAATCGAACGTGAGTCGCGCCGTGCGGCGCGGGGCCTGTCGGACGCGGGCGCCTTTCGTTAGGATCGCCGCAAGATTACCGTTCACGGAGTGTCACGATGAAAGTAACGAACGCGTTTGCCGCGCTGACCGCCCTGGCGCTGGTCGCCGGCTGCACCACGCCCAGCGGCGAGTATGACCGCACGCGCACGGGGGCCTTGGCCGGGGCGATCGCCGGGGGTCTGCTGGGGGCCTCGTCGAATGCCAGCGACCGCGCCGGGGCGACCTTGCTGGGCGCCGGGGTAGGCGCTCTGGTCGGCACCGGGGTGGGCGCCTTGCTCGACCGGCAGGCCGAAGAACTGCGCGGCAGTCTTGGCCCGCAAGTGGGCGTGGTCAACACCGGCACCGAAATCGTCGTCACCATGCCGCAGGACATCCTGTTCGCCACCGACAGCGCCGATCTGCGGCCGGATCTGCGCTCGGATCTGACGGTGATCGCGGGCAACCTGCAGCGCTATCCCGACAGCATCGTGCTGGTCGTCGGCCATACCGACAGCACCGGCACGCCGGGCTATAACCAGCGGCTCAGCGAGCGGCGGGCGGATTCGGTGGCCTCGGTGCTGATTACCTCAGGTGTTTCGGTGCGGCGGGTGCAGGCGCGGGGCGCCGGGCAGACCCAGCCGATCGCCTCGAACGACACCGAGGTTGGCCGGGCGCAGAACCGCCGGGTGGAAATCACCATTCGTCCGAACTGAGCCTTCGCCATCGCGAACAGGGGCCGGACGCGCGCGTCTGGCCCCTTTTTTGCGTGTGCCCGGTTGCTCTGCGCCGGTCGTGGTCATATCTTTTGACCAATCAGGGAGGCACCATGCCGTTTCAACCGATCCAGCAGGAAAAGCTGTCGCAGGGCGTCGCGCGCCAGATCGAGCTGCTCATCCTGCGGGGCCTGCTGCGCCCCGGCGAGCGGCTGCCGTCCGAGCGCGAGCTGGCCGACCGCATGGGGGTCAGCCGCCCCTCGCTGCGCGAGGCCATCGCCGAACTGCAAGAGCGCGGGCTCTTGATGACCAAGGCGGGCTCGGGCGTGTTTGTCGCCGACATGCTGGGCTCGGCGTTTTCCGAGGCGCTGGTGACGCTGTTCGCCAGCCACGACGAGGCGGTCTTTGACTATCTCAGCTTTCGCCGCGACCTCGAAGGGATGTCGGCCGAACGCGCGGCGCGGGTGGGTTCGGACACCGATCTCAAGGTGATCGACGCGGTGTTTCACAAGATGGAAGCCGCGCATGACAAGCGCAACCCGGCCGATGAGGCGGAACTGGACGCCGAATTCCATCTGGCGATCATCGAGGCCAGCCACAACATCATCATGCTGCACATGATGCGGGCGATGTTCGACCTGTTGCGCGCCGGCGTGTTCTATAACCGCCAGCAGATGTTCCGCCAGCGCACCACCCGCGACATGCTGCTGGAACAGCACCGCGCCATCAATGCGGGCATTCAGGCGCGCGATCCCCTCGCGGCGCGGGTGGCTGCCGAGGCGCATATGAGTTATGTGGAGCAAACGCTGGGCGATTTGCGCCGGGCCGACCGCAACGAAGCGGTGGCCCGGCTGCGCTATCAGCATGAAATGACGAAGGAATGAGGACATGAGCGTGGATTACGGCAAATCGGGCAACCCCAAGGGGGGCCGCAAGGAACCTCGCAACAAGACCGTCAACGAGCACCCCAAGGGCAAGCCGGGCGGCGAGGCCGACAAGGCGGCGCTGCTGGCGCGGATGAAGGCGGCGGCCGAGGCGAAGAAGGGTCAGGAGTGACTCGTCTCAAGAAATGCGCCGATTCGCTTTCGCAGGTCGATCAAGTCCAGCAGGAGTTGGTTGGCATTAGCGATTTCGGTGCGGATCTGTTGGGTTCTTACCGGAGCGTTGATCGTGAACAGTTTTTCGGTGCCGTCCTCTTTCTTGAAGAAGTAGTGGGCGAATAGCAGCCCTTGAGTGGCTTCATCAAAGTGGGCAGCACCATGTGCAGCGAGATTTCTGTTTTCAAGGCCGGAGTTTATTCGGTTTGAAAGCAACTCGACTTCAATGCACAGTTGGGGGGGCAGCTTTTCCTTCGTTTGACGGAACATTTTCACGAGATCGCGAGTCCGCGACCGCTTCTTGAAATCTTCTATGGTAGCCATTAAGGGGTTCGGAGTGTTCGTTTTTACGGCGCGACCGATTTGCCAGATGCAGAGCTCAATATGTGCCCAAGTCTGGATGAAGATTCCTGCTTGAAGAAGCACTTCAGCCGGTATCATTTTCTCGACTAGGTTTCGCATTGGGTTCATCCTCTTTTCCGTTTCGCTTCAAGTAAGCATAACATCATAAAAAAAACCCCCCACCATTGCTGGCGGGGGGATAAGTGGCGTCCGTGCTTGGGGCGCGGACGCTGGCGGTAAACTGGTTCGCGTCAGTCGGTCATTCGGACCGGATCTGCTGACGCAGAATGTCGATGGGGATCAACTGGCCGTCGCGCTTGAACTGCCAGTAGGTCCAGCCGTTGCACGAGGGCGCGCCCTCCAGCGCGGCGCCGACCTGATGGATCGAGCCACGATGCGCCTCGCTGACCAGGGAGCCATCGGCGCGCACCTTGGCGGCCTTGCCGCGCGGGGACAGCAGCACCTCGCCGGGGCGCAGCAACCCGCGCTCGACCAGCTGGCCAAAGGGCACGCGGGGTTCGGCGCGTTTCGAGCCGGTGGTTTCCAGCGCCGAGGCGTCCAGCGGGCGGATGCGCTCCATCCGCGCGGTGGCGGCCTGACGGTAGGCCTCTTCGCGCTCGATGCCGATGAAGTGGCGGCCCAGCATCTTGGCGACGGCGCCGGTGGTGCCGGTGCCAAAGAACGGGTCGAGCACCACATCGCCGGGGTTTGTCGTGCCCAACAGCACCCGGTGCAGCAGGCTTTCCGGCTTTTGCGTCGGGTGCGCCTTGTCGCCGTTGGCATCCTTCAGCCGCTCATGCCCGGTGCAGATCGGCAGCACCCAGTCCGAGCGCATCTGCGTGCCCTCGTTCAGCGCCTTGAGCGCCTCATAGTTGAAGGTGTATTTCGAGGTCTCGCCGCGCGAGGCCCAGATCAGCGTCTCATGCGCATTGGTCAGCCGCTTGCCGCGAAAGTTCGGCATCGGGTTCGACTTGCGCCAGATCACGTCGTTGAGCACCCAATAGCCTTGATCCTGCAACGCCGCGCCGACGCGAAAGATGTTGTGATAACTGCCGATTACCCAGATCGCGCCATCGGGTTTCAGCAGCCGCCGCGCAGCCTTTAGCCAGTCCCGCGTGAACTGGTCATAGGCGGCGAAACTGGCGAACTGGTCCCAGTGGTCGGTCACGGCATCGACGGCGGAATTGTCCGGCCGATGCAGGGCGCCCTTCAGTTGAAGGTTATAGGGGGGGTCCGCAAAGATCAGATCGACACTGCCCGCGGGCAGCCCGTTCATCACCTCAACGCAATCGCCCGCAAGAATTTGGTCGAGCGGAAGCCTTTCGGCTGCCGGCGCCCGGGTCTTTGTTGCCATCACTGCCTCGTTCGGGCGCCATTCTTTTGTTTGTGGCGCTCCGTTGTGGGACAAGATGATTCAAAGAGGCCTCGCCGTCAATTCCTTTTTGAATCAGGGTATTATTTAGCGTTCTTCACACAAGATGTTGCGCACGGGGGCAAAGGAGCGCCGATGATGTGGGGTCACCCCCAGCCGTTGCAGGGCCGACAGGTGTTCCGGCGTGGGATAGCCCGCGTTGTTTTCCCAGCCATATCCGGGGTTTGCGAGCGAAAGTTCACACATCACGCGGTCGCGCTGCACCTTGGCCAGGATCGAGGCGGCGGCGATCGACAGGCTTTTTGCGTCGCCCTTGACCAGGGTCAGCGCCGGAACGGCCAAGCCCTGCGGCATCCGGTTGCCGTCGATCAGCGCCATCTGCGGCGCCGGGGTCATCGCGGCCAGCGCCCGGCGCATCGCCAGCAGGCTGGCCTGCAGGATGTTGATCGTGTCGATTTCGTCAACGCTGGCCTCGGCAATGGCCCAGGCCAGCGCCTGGTCCTTGATCGCCTCGGCCAGCCTGTCGCGCGCGGCGGCGCTCAGGCGTTTGCTGTCGTTGATGCCGGGGGGAATGCGCTCGGGGTGCAAGATCACCGCTGCGGCGGTCACTGGCCCGGCCAGCGGCCCGCGCCCGGCCTCATCGACGCCGGCAATCAGGGTCAGGCCGGTGGCGGCCTCATGGGTGAAATCGGGTCTGGACATGGCGTCTTGAACCATGCCCGCCGGGAGGGGGCAAGCAGGTGCAGAAATGGACTGGGGCGGCCCTTGCGGACCGCCCCTCCCGGCTGGGGGGCCAGGTTGTCCCGGCATGCCGTTACGCCTTTGACCGGATACGTCGTCCAGCCCACTCGCAATGCGGCAATAATGTCGAGCAAACGTTAGAAAAGGGTTTCGTGAACTTGCCGTTCGACATGCCGGGGTGGTGGTTCAACGCCTGCTGCGGCGATAGCCCGCATTGTTCAGGCACTCGGCGTTGAAGATCTGGTCGCCGCCGGTCGAGGTGACACGGCACTGGCGCGGCAGATCGCGCAGACCCGCGTCCCGCAGGCAGTTCGCCCAATAGCCCTCGATGCGGCGGCCCGACTGGCGATAGGTCATCTCGCAATGATCGGGCAGACGGCCAACGCCGTGGCCATAGTCGTCGCGGCCCGTCTGGTCGCCTTGCCAGCCACCGCCCGACCCGCCACCTTGCCGACGATAGCCCGCATCATAGAGGCATTCGGCAACATAGCCGGTGCGGTTGCGGCCCTGATATTGAAAGTCATGGCGGCAGCGGCCCGGCAGGTTGTCATACCCGGCGCGGCCGAGGCAGCGCGCGTTATAGACGTCGATCGTGCGACGCCCGGTGCGCACCGATTCCATGCACGAGTCGGGCAGCACCCAGCGGCTGACATATTGCGGGCGGTGGTTGTCATCGACCGCGTTGACGATTGCGGCGATCACGATCACCCCGGCGAGAAAGCGCAGGATGTCTTCGGTATCGGCCCTCGCCGGGCGCGTGGCGGCGCCCAGTCCGGCAAGGGCAATGGCGGCACCGGCAAGCAGCATCGTCAGCCGCCGGGGCAAAAGCGAGAGGTGTGAGGTGAATGTCATGGATGAACTCCTGAGTGAGTCGCGGTGTCACCGGGTGTGACAGGTGCGACCATGGGTCCAGACTGCGCCCCTGTGCCCCGTCAGGCAATAACGTCGGTCAGCTATCGGATAACGACCCGGCGACAAGGCGCCGATATTGCATAGCGGCGGGACGATGGGCATGGTCTGCGGCAGATGCTTCCCCATCCTGTTCAAGGATCAGTTCCATGCGACTCATGACCTTCGCCCTCGCCCTTGGTGCCACTCTGGCGCTGGCCCTACCCGCGTCGGCGGCCTGCTATGCCGAATACCGCGCCTCGCGTCAGAACCCGGTGCAACTGGCTTACGGCCTTGCCGAAATCCGCGGCGGCGCCTGCAATGCGCAGGCCGCGGCGCAGTATCTTCAGGCCCGACTCGCGCAGTCCGGCTGGACCTTGCAGAATGTTTTGTCCACAGTGGACAGCAACTCTGCTCCAGCAAACGCGGGCTATACCGGTGGACACTACCTCTCTTACTGAAAACAGTCTGACGCGCGGCGGGTCTCGCGCGATTCAGCTCGGGTTGGCGGCCATCGTCCTCATTCTGGCGGCGGCCGCCATTTTGTTGTTCATCAGCCTGCCCGATACCAACGCCTTCAACGCCCGGGTGTTGCAGATCTTTGCCGAGAACTCGGACCTGACCGGTCAGGCGGAACTGCGCCTGCTGGAGATCCTCGCCCAGTCGGGCACCACCTTTGCCGAGGTGATGGTCAGCTACCGCGCGGTGATCTTCGTGCTGATCGTCTTCGCCAGCCTGCTGCTGATCACCGCGCTGGTGCTGGTGCTGGCGCTGATCGCCTTGAACCGAAAACTGGCGGTGGTGCAGAAGGCGGGGATTCAGGTGTCCTCGCTGGTCATCTCGCGCGGGGAACGCAAGGTCTATATCAACGATCTGGCCTTTGATCTGACCGAGGCGGCGGTGGAGACCCTCGCCGTGCTGGCCGAGGCGCGGCTGGACGGCGAGATGATGACCGGCACGATGCTGGAATCGGTGATTACCGGACGCAAGGAAGTGGACTGCGAAGAAGCCGCGGGCGCGACGCGCATCAAGCGCCTGCGGGATTCGCTGGGCAACCAGATTGTCAGCGAGTTGCTGGTCAGAAACATCGCCCGGCAGGGGTATATGCTGGCGGTGGAGAAGGATGTGATACGGATGATTTGAGGGGGGGCTTTTCGGTGAGTTCGCACGCCTTCATCGGCTAAAGTTCTCACTGATCAGTTCTTGGTAGCGTCAATGCGAATTACTCAACCGGCCCAAGCGGTGGAAAAGCATTGATCCAGTTCCCATCATCTACAATAAAACCTTGGGCGAATAAATCAGCGATTATTTTTCGATTTTCCCTGATTTTCTTGTCTTCTTGATATTCGGTTTCCCAACATAGATCGTTTTGAAGGCAACGCGTTAGGCGCAATAGATATTGCTTAATGATTGAAGCCGTCCAATCAACGCTAGCGAGATAGCTATTCGAAATCTTAACCGCCTCATGGGCCCAAGCCTTGTTGCCTTTTTGCACGTATCGATCAAAGGTCCATGTAATTCGATTGGGTGTCGACTTTGAGAGGAAAATCGAGCCATGAGCAAGAGTCGATCTAATATCGTAAAGTTCGTCTAGCTGATATTGTAGCCAAAGGAGATTTAGCTCTCCGGTTTGAAAGATTGGAACTCTTCGTAACTTCGGGGAGTTTGCTACAGCGTTAACAAGAAAATCTGTCTTCTCTTTGAAGTGTCTAGGAAATTTTTTTGAGAGGGAACTTGACAAGTTTCGATCACTTTGGTGCATCTTAAAGACAAATTTGTCGTGAACGAATTCTAGATTTGACAATGCAACCAATGCCCGGCCAATCGCGCCGTATTCTCCAGAATTATCGATGAAAGCAGTTGGGTCAGGGTGATGCAGCAACGAGATTATCCCAAAGACGCTTCGAGAAATTGAATAAAGTCCCCTACTGTGCGCTCATTGGTAACTGCGTTGGCGCCGCCAGATCAAACATTGAAAAACTCCCTTCCACTTGATGAGCCGCGTAGTTCTCGTTTTTTGGCCTTGATATCAAGGTAGATGTCCTTTTTCTTAGACCGCCGACTAAAAATATTGGGTTGGACGGAGAGGTTCACCCCAACCCCTCCAGATACCCGGCAATCGCCGCCGCTATGGCGCGTTTGTTCTCGACCGGGGTCACGCCGTCCTTCGTCACCAACAGGGCGCGCTGGTCGGTGCCGCGAGTATCCTCGCCCCGCGTCGCCACCACCACCCCCGCCCGGTCCAGCCGTTTCGCGGCGACGCGGATCAGTTCTTCTTCGCTGACGCCCTCCAGATACTTGAACGCCACCGTATGCGCGCGCGGATCGGCCTCCATCGCCAGATCGATGACCTTTTCCGTCGGCTCCAGCTCCAGCATCAGCGAGGCCTGCCCCGAGGCGATCTTGCCCTGCACCGCCGCTTTGGGCCGGTAATCGGCCACCCCGGCGGAATAGACCCCGGCCCAGATGCCCGCCTTGACCCGCGCCAGCACGGTGTCGCGGTATTCGTCATAGGTGCGCGTCACGGTCACCGGGATCGGCGCCTTTGGCCGCCAGGCGCCGTCACCGAGGATCAGCTCGGCATCCGCGCCGCGCCAGATCAGCTCTTCGGCCACCTGCGCGCCCAGACGACCGCGGAACCGGTTGACGATGCGGCGCACGCCGTCGATGGGAACCGGGGTCGGCCCCGCCGTCACCATGATCTTGCGCCCGGCCAGCGGCGAAGCCGTCAGCGAGCGGCCAACCGCGATGCACAGGGTTTCGGTGTCCGGCAGGTTGTGCTTGCCATAGGCGTCGCGCGGGGTGATGAACCGCACGCCCTGCGCGGCCAGACGGCGGGCGTTGTCGACCAGTTGCGCGTTGTGCATGGTCCCGTGCATCGTCGGCGCCACCAGCACCTGCGCGCGCCCCTGCTCCATCCGGCCCAAGGCCGAGATCAGCGTCGCGGTCACCACGGTATCACCGATCCCGTGCGCCATCTTGGCGATGGTGGAATGTGTGGCGGGGGCGACCAGATAGGCGTCAAAGGGCGACGAGTCGCTGAGGTGTTCGGCAGCCCAGGTGAGGCCGGTCACCACCGGCCCCAGTGTCGCCCATTCCAGCGCCTCGCGCGCGATGTAACGCAGGGCGTCCTCGCTGGCAAAGGCGACCACATCGGCGCCGTGGCGGCGCAGGCCGCGCGCCACCTCGGGTGCCTTCATCGCCGCGATGCCGCCGGTGACCAGCAGGGCGATGCGCCGCCCTGCCAGCCGGTCGGACGCGCGCGGCACGTCGTGGTCGCCCATGGTCGAGGGCGTCGGCGCGCGGAAGTCCCAGTCATAGAGGCTCATGCGCGGGCCTCACTGTCCGCGGTGGCGTTGACCGCGACCCCCCGGCCCCATTGCTCATGCGCCCCGCGCGCGCGGTCGACGCGGGTGTTCAGCGCCTCGAAATGCCGCGGCATGAAGCGGCTTTTCTTGCCCATTTCGTCGACGATCGACTCGGTCACCTCGACGTCGAACAAATCCTTGTGCTGGATTTCCAGCGCCGGGATATAGGGCCCGCCCTCGGTCAACACGGGCTCCTCGCGATGCGCCATCCAGGGGAACATCTCCAGAAAGATCCGATAGCTGGCATAGTCATAAGACGAATCCACCCCGTGCCAGACGCCATTCAGGTTCACGGCGGCAAAGTAATGCTTGACCGTCGGGCGCTGCAACGCCAGCCAGCCGGTCGGCATCAGTTTGCCCAGAACCGCGGTTTCCATCGGGATTTCGACGAACCCGGCCTGCAACCCGGCGGCGCGCATCAGCGCCACCTGCAGGTTGGTCTTGGTCGTGCACATGCCGACGCCGCGCGCCAGCGTGTCCGAGGCGCGCTCCTGCCAGGCGCCAAAGCGATAGGGGAAGCCGTGGACGAATTTCAGCACGGCCTCGGCGGTGCTGGCATGGGTGGTGCGGCGGAGGCGAGCAGCCTGACGACGGATCTCGGGGTGATCGACGTCACACAGCGTGCGCGGATCGGGCAGCGTGGCGGGCGGTGTCGCCTGCGCCTCGGCCCGTGCGGCGGCGATCAGCGCCTTGGCGAAACTGGCGCGCAGCCCCTGATTGGCCGGGGACATCCAGGCCTCGCTGCCGGTATCCAGCACCCAGACGCGGGCGGGCATGTCCATCGCCTGCAAGGGCTGGTCAGGCACGGCAAAGTGGTTGCCCGGCCCATACCAGTCGCGCGGCCCGGCGAGGCGGCCATCAAGCAGCACATGCCAAGGCCGCGCGCCGCGGTCACCCAGGGCTGCGCCGGGTGCAAGGTGCCGCACCTCGCCCATGACAAAGACCTCGGACTCAACAGGGTCAAGGTAGAGTCCAAGGGTTGAGTCGCGGAACAAGCCCAGCAATTCAAGGTTGAATTTAGCGGCAGGAATCGTTGGCATGTGGTCCCCCATTAACAAGGCAGTCGTTGTTTTTGGTGCCCGCCGGGACAGTTTGGCAGCGCCCGAAAGCAGGCATCCTGTTCAGGTTAACCGTCGAATGCACGCAGAAGAAGAGTTTTGTTTCCCTACAGGCAACAAAAAAGGGAAAAGTCACCTTGGACGCACATTCGATGTGGTGGGCCGCGCTGCCGCTTGCCGTAGCGTCGCTTTGCGGCGTTGCTGTCGAAAAGTGTTGAAAGAACCGTCTGCAACCGCAATTCTCTCTACAGCGTCTGATGACAATCGCACCGGGGACAAAGCCGGGCACGTCAGCGCGGTCTGGGAGGGCCACCATGGAAGTGTTGCAACTGCTGTTGAGCGGTCTCGCCAACGGTTGTGTCTATGGCCTGGTGGCCCTGGGATTCGTGCTGATCTACAAGGCAACCGAGGCGGTGAACTTCGCGCAGGGCGATTTCATGATGCTGGGCGCCTATGTGATGATCGGTCTGGTCAACCCGCAATTCATGGGGATGAACTTCTGGCTGGCTGTCCCGGTGGCGCTGCTCATCATGGCGGCGCTGGGCTATCTGCTGGATCTGACCGTGCTGCGCCACATGTTCGGGCAAAGCCAGACAGCAGTGGTGATCCTGACCATCGCGCTGGGCTTTGTCATCCGCTTTGCGGCCGGGTTGATCTGGGGGCATGAACCCCAAAGCTTGCATTCGCCGTTGCGATTGGGCGATGTGCGGCTGGGCGGGGTGGTGCTCAGCCTGGCCGATATCGCGGTCATCGTGGTGACGCTGCTGATGACGCTGGCGCTCTGGCAGTTCTTTCAGCGGACCAAGCCGGGGCTGGCGATGCAGGCCGCGTCGCAAAACCAGATGGCCGCCTATTACATGGGCATTCCGGTCAAGCGGGTGCAGGGCGCCGTCTGGGCACTGGCCGGGGTCGTCGCCTGTGTGGCGGGGATCCTCTATGCGTCCAAGGGGACGGTGGATATTTCCTCGGGCTTCATCGGCATCAAGGCCTTTGCCGCGGCGGTGATCGGCGGCTTTGGCAGTCTGCCGGGCGCGCTGATGGGCGGGCTGATCGTCGGCGTGATCGAGCCCTTTGCCGCGCGGTATCTGCCTGCCGGTTACAGCCAGATCGCACCCTACGCGCTGCTCATCATCGTGCTGGTGTTCCGCCCGCATGGCCTGTTCGCGCAAGTGCGCACCAAGAAGGTCTGACGCCATGCGCTTTCATTTCAAGACCTCCTACGACCACGACATCCGGCTTTTCCCCGATTGGTGGAAGTTCAGCCTCTATGCGACGCTGGTTCTGGTGATGCTGGCCCTGCCGTGGATCTTTCAGGGGGTGTTCGGCGGGCGGACGGCGGGGTTCTACCTTGGCGAGATGACCAACGTGCTGATCTGGGCGGTGGCCGGGTTGGGGCTGATGCTGCTGACCGGCACGACGGGGCAGGTCAGTCTGGGGCATTCGGCCTTCATGGCGCTGGGTTGCTTTTTGTGCGTGAACTTCCTCGATGCCGGGATGCCGTTCCTGCTGGCCTTTGTGCTGGCGGGCATTGTCACCGGGCTGGTCGGCGCGGTGATCGCGGTTCCGGCGTTGAAGCTGCACGGGGTCTATCTGTCGATCTTCACCTTGGCACTGGCGATTCTGGCCGATGATCTGGTGGTGATTCTGGAACACTGGACCGGTGGCGTGAACGGCCGCATGGCGCCCGATTTCACCCTGTTCGGCGCCTCGATGAACCGCTGGGCGAATCCGCAGGGCTGGTATTTCCTCGCCCTAGGCACGGCGATTGCGGTGACCTTGCTCTATCGCAACCTGCTGCGCTCGCCCTTGGGCCGGGCCTTTGCCGCCGTGCGCGATTCCGAGATTTCGGCGCAGGCGATGGGCATCGACGTGGCGCGGACAAAGACGCTGGCCTTTGGCCTCAGCTGCGCCTTTGCCGGGCTGGGTGGCGCGCTGATGGGCTTCTTCGCCGGGGCCTTCAACAACGAGACCTTCAACTTCCTGATCTCGATCCAACTGTTGATGATGATCATCATCGGCGGTCTGGGCTTTATCCACGGCGCGTTTCTGGGGGCCGCGGTGATCGCCTTTCTGCCGCAGGCGCTGTCGATGGCGACCGATTTCATGGGCTCGGCCAGTATTCCGGGGCTGGAGGTCGGCGTCTTTGGCGCGATCCTGATCGCCTTCATCCTGTTCGAGCCGATGGGCCTCTATGGTCGATGGCTGAAACTGCGGGTCTGGCTGGAGCTGTTTCCCTTTGCCCGGCGCGACATGTTCCGGCGACAGAAATCCTATCTGAAAACGGAGCGCCTGAGATGAGCCTGCTGGCGCTGGAGAATGTGACGCTGAAATTCGGCGGCGTGACGGCGGTCAACAACCTGTCGTTCAGTGTCAACGAGGGCGAGGTTTTCGCGCTGGTCGGCCCGAACGGCGCCGGGAAATCGACCGTGTTCAACATGATAAGCCGGTTCTATCGGCCGGTTCGCGGGTCGATCACCTTTGACGGGCAGGATCTGCTGACGAAAAAGGCGAACGAGGTCGCCAGCTTGGGCATTGCGCGGACCTTCCAGAACATCGAATTGTTCGAACGCGCGACCGTGCTGCAAAACCTGCTGGTTGGGCGCCATCGCCACCGCAAGACAATGCTGATCGAGGAAATGCTGTTCATCGGCCGTGCGCGGGCCGAGGAACGCGCGCATCGCCTCGCAGTCGAGGAGGTGATCGACTTCCTCGACCTGCAGGCGTACCGCGACAAGATGATCGCCGGGCTGCCGTATGGCGTGCGCAAGGTGGTGGAACTGGCCCGTGCGCTGGCGACAAAACCGCGGATGCTGCTGCTCGACGAACCGGCCTCGGGCCTCAGCGTCGAGGAAACGCAGGACATGCGCTGGTGGATCGAGGATATCCGCCGCCAGATGGGCATCACGGTGCTGATGGTCGAGCATGACATGGGGCTGGTCGGCAAGGTCTGCGACCGGGTGCTGGCGCTGGCCGATGGCGCGAAACTGGCCGAGGGCACGCCTGCCGAGGTGCAATCGCATCCGGCGGTGATCGAGGCCTATCTGGGCACCTCGGCCATCTCGAAAACCGCGAATGCCAAGGGAGAGCGGGTATGAGCGCGCTGCTGGAGGTTCGCAACCTTGAAACCTTCTATGGCCCGATCATGGCCATTCGCGGCGTCTCGCTGGAGGTGCACAAGGGGCAGGTCGTCACCGTGCTGGGCGCCAATGGTGCGGGCAAGACGACGCTGCTGAAGACGATTTCGGGCATCATGGACCCGGAAAAGGGTCAGGTTCTGTTCGAGGGCGAGGAGATTCAGGGCAAGGAGCCGCACCAGATCGTCAAGCGCGGCATCGTGCAGGTGCCCGAGGGGCGCGAGGTCTTTCCGCTGCTGACGGTCGAGGAAAACCTCGCCCTTGGCGCCTATACCCGCCATGACAAGACCGAAATCGCCCGTGACCGTGATCTGGTGTTTTCCTATTTCCCCATTCTGGCTGAACGGCGCAAGCAAGAGGCGGGCACGATGTCGGGCGGTCAGCAGCAGATGCTGGCGATCGGCCGGGGCCTGATGCTGCGGCCAAAGATCATGCTGCTGGATGAGCCGTCTCTCGGCCTGTCGCCGCTGTTGACGCAAGAGATCTTCACCATCCTGCGGCGGCTGAACACCGATGAGGGTGTCACGATGATGGTCGTCGAACAGAACGCCGCCGTGGCGCTCGATCTGGCCGACCGCGGCTATGTGATGGAACTGGGGCGCATCGTGATGGCGGATTCGGCCGAGGCGCTGGCCGCCTCGCCGGATATCCAGAGCTTTTATCTGGGCCACGCCAACGAGGGCCAACGTGGCGAACGGCGCTGGAAAAAGAGAAAGACGTGGCGATGAGCGGCGAAAAACTGCTAAGGGGCGTGCGTGTGAATGCCGAGGCGGGGCAACGCCCGGTGCGCATCGACGGCCACACCACGGTGCCCGCCCTGCTGCGCGCCCGCTGTGTCGAAAACGGTGCGACGGTGGCGCACCGCGAAAAGGATCTGGGCATCTGGCAGGCCTATAGCTGGGCCGACTATCTGACCCGCGCCCGCCTGATCGGCATGGGGCTGCGCGCACTGGGGCTGCAGCGCGGCGATGTCATCAGCATCCTGTCCGAGGACAACAAGGAATGGATGTATTGCGACATGGCGGCGCAATGCATGGGGGCGGTGTCCTCGGGTGTCTATACGACCGATTCGGCCAGCCAGCTTGCCTATCTGGTGAATGACTCCGGCTCGCGGTTTCTGTTCGTCGAGAACGAGGAGCAACTCGACAAATACCTCGAGGTGGCCGACCAGATGCCCAGCCTGCACCGGGTCATCATCTTTGACCCCGAAGGGCTGCACGATTTCGCCCATCCCGGCTGCCTCTTCCTGAGCGACCTCTATGATCTGGGCCGCCGCCACGACGACGAAGCGCTGTTCAACGCCGAGATCGACAAGGCCCAGCCGCAGGACGTCGCCGTGCTGATCTATACCTCGGGCACCACCGGACAGCCCAAGGGCGTGATGCTGACGCAGGAAAACATCGTCGCCGGGATGGAGACCAGCCTCTACGGCCTGCCGTTCCAGAAGCACGCCGAGCAACTGTGTTTCCTGCCGCTGTGCCATATCCTCGAACGCATCGTGTCGCTCTATACGCCGCTGGTGGTGTCCTCGACGGTCAACTTTGCCGAAAGCCCGGAGACCGTCTTTGACAACCTGCGCGAGGTGTCGCCGCACGGCTTTGTCGCGGTGCCGCGCGTCTGGGAAAAGGTCTATTCGCGCGTCACGGTGATGGCTCAGGAGGCGACGCTGATCGGGCGCTGGGCCTTTGGTCAGGCGATCAAGGCCGGGCGGGCGCGGGCCGAATACACCATCGAGGGGCGCCCGGTGCCCGCCAGCGTGGCGCTGCGCTATCGGGTCTGGGACTTTCTGGTGCTGGCCAACTTGCGCCGCCTTCTGGGCATGGACCGGATGATTCAGGGCCTGACCGGCGCCGCGCCCATCTCGCCGGAACTGCTGCGCTGGTATCACGCCATCGGTGTGCCGCTTTACGAAGGCTGGGGCATGTCGGAAACCTCGGGCGTCGGCACGATCAACCTGCCCAGCGCGAATGCCGTGGGCTCGATCGGTCAGCCGGTGCCGGGGACGAAGGTGCGCATCGCCCCGGACGGCGAGATTCAGGTCAAGGGGCTGAACATCTTTTCGGGCTATCTGAACAAACCCGACAAGACCGCCGAGGCCTTTACCGACGACGGCTGGATGCGCACCGGCGATGTCGGGCGGGTCGGCAACGACGGCTTTGTCACCATCACCGGGCGGATGAAGGACATCATCATCACCGCCGGCGGCAAGAACATCACCCCCGCCGAGATCGAAAGCCGGTTGAAGTTCAGCCATTATATCAGCGACGCCGTGGTGATCGGCGACCGGCGCAAGTATCTGACCTGCCTCGTCATGATCGATCAGGAAAACGTCGAGAAATTCGCCCAGGACAACAAGGTGCCCTTTGGCGATTTCAAATCGCTCTGCCGCGCGCAGCCGGTGCTGGATCTGATTCGCCGCGAGATCGAGGCGGTCAACGCCGAATTCGCCCGCGTCGAGCAGATCAAGGACTTTCGCCTGATCGACGTGCTGCTGACGGCCGAGGACGAAGAACTGACCGCCACGATGAAGTTGAAACGCGCGACCGTCGAAAAGCGCCACAAGGCGCTGATCGATGCTATGTATTGAACAGGGCCAATGGCCCACAACCGGGAGGAAAGCATGAAACAGACAAAAACCCTGCTGGCCGCGGCCGCAGTGGCGACGCTGGCAGTCGGCGCACAGGCGCAGACCCGTGGCGTCACCGACACCGAAATCCTGATCGGCGGCGTGCATGACCTGTCGGGCGTGTTTGCTGCCGTGTCGACCCCAGCGGTCGAAGGCGCGAACATGTATTTCGACATGGTCAACGCCAATGGCGGCGTGCATGGTCGTCAGATCCGCTATCTGGTCGAGGATCACGGCTATCAACTGCCGCGCGCGACCCAGGGCTATAACAAGCTGATCGAGCGGGACGGCGTGTTCGCCATGCTGCTCAACCTCGGCACGCCGCACAATCTGGCGCATTACCCGCTGATGGAGGCGCGCGGCGTTCCCAATATCAGCCCGCTGACCGCTGCCCGCGCGATCCTGCCCGAGCCTCCGGGAATGAACTTCACCTCGTTCTCGAGCTATTACGATCAGGTCGCGGCGGGCATCCAGTATCTGCACGAGACCACCGGCGCGACCAATGTCTGCTCGATGTATCTGCCGACCGACTTCGGCGAGGAAATCGTGCTGGCCTCGCGCGAGACCGCGGCGGCGCTGGGTCTGACCTTTGTCGACGAGACCACCCACCGCCCTGACGAGCAGGACTTTGTCGGGGCCGTGCAGCGGCTGCGCGCCGCCGGGTGCCAGATCATCACGCAGGCGCTGGGCGTGCGCGCGGGCATCACCGTGGTCGGCACCGCCAAGCAACTGGGCTGGACCGACGCGCTGTTCCTGACCACCTCGGCTGGCTTCCTCGAGGCCGTGGCGATGGTTCCGGGCGGCGTGACGGACGGGCTCTATGCGGCGTCGGGCTGGCAGGATCTCTATGCGCGCGCCAGCGAAGAGGCTCCGGCTGCCTTCATGGCGGCGTATCAGGAGCGCACCGGCCAACCGGCGACTGGCTTTGCCATGCTGGGCTATACCGCCGCGCAGCAGCTGGTGATGGCGCTGGAGGCCGCGGGTCCGGAACTGACGACCGAGAGCTTCCTGCAGGGGATGTATTCGATCGACATGGATGACGCGCTCTTGGGCACGCATATCAACTATGCCGAGGGCGACCATCAGGGCGCCAACGACATCTTCATCAGCCAGGTCGGTGGCGGCCAGTGGAACACGCTGGTCAGCATCGCTGGCGGCGAATAAGCTGTCCTGACGACCGCAGGAAAGGGGCCGGGAAACCGGCCCCTTTTTCCATTCAGCGCTAGCGCTCCGGGGATGTCCCACGTATGGGACATTTTCAGGACCGTTTCTTTTCAAAGGGTTGCAAGCCGCGTTAAGGGTTTCGCAACACTTGTCCCACGGTCGCCGAGGCGCGGGAGGGGTGGTGCGTGCGAGCACGCACCCTACAGGTGTCGTCGCCGGGCACCCGTTCCCTTGCGCGCGATCAAGGCGCGCGGGGGCGTTTTGTGCCATGGTGGGCCGCCGAAAGGAGGCTCTCATGGAGACCAACCGCTTTCCCCCGCTGCATATGGACGACAACCCCACTGGCTGCTGCCCGCGGTTTCACCCCGAAGACTGGGACGGCGTCACCCTGCATTTGCGCGACAAGCGCTTTGTGCGCGCCGAGGTGCGCGAGGCGCTGCATGTCCCGCTGAACATGGGCCCGGTCTTTGCCCGCGTTGATGCCGCGATGCGGGCGGCGGGGGCGTTTGACCCGGCGGATTTCATCGTGCTGTCGCGCGATACCTCGGCCTGGAAGGGCGAGCATTATTTCGCGGTCACCGGCGAGGTGCCGGGCGAGGAGATGGCCAGCCTCTCGGGCGATTTCATCACCCGGGTGTTCGAGGGGCCCTTCAGCCACGCCGGAGACTGGGCGCGGCAGATGCAGGCCGAGGCCGCCCGGCAGGGCAAGCCGGGGGCCGAGGTCTGGTTCTATTATTCCACCTGCCCGAAATGCGCCAAGGTTTACGGCAAGAACTATGTCGTCGGATTGGCGCAGATGTGAAAGGGGCCGCGCGGGCGGCCCCCTTGGGTGTGGTGGGGTGAAACCCCACCCTACGGATGCGCCGAGACGTGAGGCCCCGTAGGGTGGGGTTTCACCCCACCCACACCGATCATCACTCGGCCGGGATCGCCTGAACCTCGTGCACCAGCGGATGCGGCAGGCGGGAGAGCATCTCCTTCGGGCAGATCTGCACGAAATTGGCCTTTTCCACATCCCAGCGGCGCAGGATCTCGGTGCCGCGCTGGCTGTCGGTCAGGGCGACATGCTCTTCGATCAGCGATTTGAGCTGATCTTCCCAATGCGCCACGCCCACCTTGCAGGTGACAAGGGTTTCGAGGTTCATCAGGTTCTGCGCCTTGCCCTCGGGGTCATAGACATAGGCCATGCCGCCGGTCATCCCGGCGCCAAAGTTGGCGCCGATGCCGCCAAGGATCACCGCGACCCCGCCGGTCATGTATTCGCAGCCGTTCGAGCCGCAGCCCTCGATCACCACCTTGGCGCCCGAGTTGCGCACGGCAAAGCGCTCGCCCGCGCGACCGGCGGCAAAGAGTTTGCCGTCGGTGGCGCCGTAAAGTACCGTGTTGCCGATGATGGTGTTCTCGGCCGCGCGCAGCGGCGAGGACATGCGCGGCCGCACGACGATCAACCCGCCGCTGAGGCCCTTGCCGACATAGTCGTTGGCGTCGCCATAGACCTCCAGCTTCAGCCCGCGCACGGCAAAGGCGCCCAGCGACTGCCCGGCGCTGCCGGACAGTTTGACCGTCAGATGGTCCGGTTGCAGCGAATTGCGCATGCCGAATTTCTTGACGATGTGGCTGGAGGCCCGGGTGCCCACCGTGCGGTGCGTATTGCGCACGGCATAGGAGAGCTGCATCTTCTCGCCCTCTTCAAAGAAGCGGGCGGCGTCGCGGATGATCTCGCTGTCGAGCGTTTCGGGCACGGCGTTGCGCGGCTTGTCGCGGTCATAGCGGATGGCGCGGGCGCCATCGACCGAGATCAGCATCGGGTTGAGGTCGAGGTCATCGAGATGCGCCGAGCCACGGCTGACCTGGGTCAGCAGATCGGCGCGGCCGATGATCTCATCAATCGAGCGCGCACCCAGCGAGGCGAGGATTTCCCGCACCTCCTGCGCATAGAAGGTGATGAGGTTGACCACCTTGTCCGCCGTGCCGGTGAACTTTGCCCGCAGGTCCGGGTTCTGCGTGCAGACGCCGACCGGGCAGGTGTTCGACTGGCACTGACGCACCATGATGCAGCCCATCGCGATCAGCGCGGCGGTGCCGATGCCGAATTCCTCGGCCCCCAGCATCGCCGCCATGACGATGTCGCGCCCGGTGCGCAGGCCGCCGTCGGTGCGCAGGGTCACCCGCTCGCGCAGGTTGTTCATCGCCAGCACCTGATGCGCCTCGGTCAGGCCCATCTCCCACGGCAGGCCGGCGTATTTGATCGAGGTGCCGGGCGAGGCGCCGGTGCCGCCGTTGTGGCCCGAGATCAGGATGACGTCGGCCTTGGCCTTGGCCACGCCCGCCGCGATGGTGCCGACGCCGGACGAGGACACCAGTTTCACCGTCACCTTGGCGCGCGGGTTGATCTGCTTGAGGTCATAGATCAGCTGCGCGAGGTCTTCGATGGAATAGATGTCATGGTGCGGCGGCGGCGAGATCAGGGTCACGCCGGGGGTGGAATGGCGCAGCCGAGCGATGAGGGCGGTGACCTTCATGCCGGGCAGTTGGCCGCCCTCGCCGGGCTTGGCCCCCTGCGCGACCTTGATTTCCAGCTCCTCGCAGTGGTTCAGATACTCGGCGGTGACGCCAAAGCGACCGGAGGCCACCTGCTTGATCTTGGCCGAGGGGTTGTCGCCATTGGCCTCGGGCACGAAATGCGCCGGATCCTCGCCGCCCTCGCCCGAGTCGGATTTGGCGCCGATGCGATTCATCGCGACGTTCAGGGTCTTGTGCGCCTCAGGCCCGAGGGCACCCAGCGACATGCCGGGGGTGACAAAGCGCTTGCGGATCGAGGTGATCGATTCCACCTCCTCCAGCGGCACCGGGCGGCCCATCGGCTTGAAATCGAGAAGGTCGCGCAGGTGGATCGGCGGATTGGCCTGCATCGCGGCCGAGTATTTGCGCCAGAGTTCAAAGCTGGCGCGCTCGCAGGCCGATTGCAGCAGGTGCATGGTCTGCGCTTCCCAGGCGTGTTTCTCGCCCGAGCGCCGCGCCTTGTAGAACCCGCCGACCGGCAGGGGGCCGACCGGGGCGAGCCAGCCCTTGGCATGCACCTCGTCCAGCTTCATCTGGATGCCGTGCAGGCCGATGCCGGAGATGCGGCTGTGCATGCCGGGGAAATATTCGGCCACCAGCGCGCGCGACAGGCCGACGGATTCAAAGTTCAGCCCGCCGCGATAGCTGGAGATCACCGAGATCCCCATCTTGGCCATGATCTTGAGCAGGCCCGCGTCGATCGCGTCGCGGTAGCGGCGCATCGCGTCGGTCAGGGAACCATCCAGCAAGCCGCGCGCGATGCGGTCGGCGATGGTGTCCTGCGCCAGATAGGGGTTCACCGTCGTCGCGCCGCAGCCGATCAGCACGGAGAAATAATGCGGGTCGATGCATTCGGCCGAGCGCACGTTGATGCTGGTGAAGGTGCGCAACCCCTTGCGGGTCAGCCACGAATGCACGGCGCTGGTGGCAAGGATCATCGGCATCGGCACGCGGCCGGGGCCCTGATGCTCGTCACTGAGCACGATATGCGACGAGCCCGAACGCACGGCGTCCTCGGCCTCGGCGCGGATGCGCTCCAGCGCCAGCCGCAGGGCATCCTCGCCCGCGCCCTCGGCAAAGGTGCAGTCGATGGTGGCCAGCGCCTCGCCGAACTGGCGGGCCATGACCTTGAACTCCTCATTGGCGATGAAGGGCGATTCCAGCACCAGAATTTCGGTCTGCGCGCTGGATTCGTCGAGCACGTTCTTCAGGTTGCCAAAGCGGGTTTTCAGGCTCATCACCCGCGCCTCGCGCAGGGAGTCGATCGGCGGGTTGGTGACCTGAGAAAAGTTCTGGCGGAAGTAATGGCTGAGCGGGCGGTAAACCTTTGACAGCACCGCAGGCGGCGTGTCGTCGCCCATCGAGGCGATCATTTCCTTGCCGTCCTCGGCCATCGGCGTCAGGACCTGCTCGATTTCCTCCATCGTATAGCCGGCGGCCAGATGGCGGCGGCGCAATTCCTCGCCGGAATACAGCGCCTGTTCCGGCACATCGGCCAGCATCGAGTTCAGGTCGATGATCTTTTCGATCCAGTCGCCAAAGGGCTGGCTGGCGGCCAGACGGTCCTTGATCGCGGTGTCGCGGTAAAGCTTGCCGTCCTTCATGTCGACGGCGATCATCTGCCCCGGCCCCAGCGCGCCCTTTTCGCGCACGGCCATTTCATCGACGGGCACCATCCCGGCCTCGGACCCGGCGATCAGCATGCCGTCGCCGGTGACGACATAGCGCATCGGGCGCAAGCCGTTGCGGTCGAGCCCGCCGCAGACCCAGCGGCCATCGGTCATCGCCAGCGCGGCGGGGCCATCCCAGGGCTCCATCACCGAGTTGCAATAGGCATACATGTCCTGCCAGGCCTTGGGCAGTTCGACGGTGGTTTTCGACCAGGCCTCAGGGACCAGCATGGTTTTGGCCATCGGCGCCGAGCGCCCGCCGCGCACCAGAACCTCGAACACCGCATCGAGCGCGCCCGAGTCGGAGGTGCCAGCCGGGATGATCGGCTTGATGTCCTCGGCCATGTCGCCAAAGGCGTTCGAGGCCATGCGGATTTCATGGCTGCGCATCCAGTTGACGTTGCCCTTCAGCGTGTTGATCTCGCCGTTGTGGGCCAGCATGCGGAACGGCTGCGCCAGCCACCACTGCGGGAAGGTGTTGGTGGAATAGCGCTGGTGATAGATCGCAAAGGCCGAGATGAAGCGGTCATCCATCAGGTCCGGGTAGAACACCGCCACCTGCTCGGCCAGCATCATGCCCTTGTAGATGATCGAGCGGCACGACAGGCTGCACAGGTAGAGGCCCTGGATTTGCGCGGCGATGGCGGCTTTCTCGATCCGGCGGCGGATGATGTAGAGTTCGCGCTCGAAGGTTTCCTCGTCCGAGCCCTTGGTGTTCTTGATGAGGATCTGCTCGATTTCAGGACGGGTGGCGTTGGCCTTGTCGCCCAGAACCGATGTATCCACCGGCACATGCCGCCAGCCATAGATATAATGGCCCATGCGCAGCACTTCGGTTTCGACGATCGTGCGGCAGCGCTCCTGCGCGCCGAAGTCGGTGCGCGGCAGGAACACCTGACCGACGGCGATCAGCGCGTTCTGGTCGGGTTCATGGCCGGTGCGGCGGACCTGATCGTAAAAGAACGGCACCGGGATCTGCACATGGATGCCCGCGCCGTCGCCGGTCTTGCCATCGGCATCGACGGCGCCGCGGTGCCAGACCGCTTTCAGCGCGTTGATGCCGTTGACCACCACCTGCCGCGAGGGTTTGCCGCTGATCGCCACCACAAGGCCCACGCCGCAGGACGCGTGTTCGTCCTCGGTCTTGTAGAGCGAGTTGGCGTCCATCCACGCACGCTTGGCTTCTTCGGCGGCGACCCAGCTTTGATCGTAAACGGTCATGGCGTTCTCCTTATTCTTCGCTGGCCAGCAGGCTGAATGTGTCGATGCAGTCCTGACGGGTCATCAGTCTGCGCCCGTCGCCGGCATAGGCATAGCTGTCGGGCTTATGGTCGATATAGATCTCGTTGTTCATCGTCAGACCGTTGGGGTCATCGAAAAGGCCGATGGGCAGTTCGGTGTCGCCGGAATAGGGCCCCTCGGCGGTGACGCGGAAGAACAGGTTCGAGCCGCAGTCGCGGCACCAGGCGCGCATCGCCCAGGGGCTGGACTGGCGGGTGGCGATGTGGTCCTCGCCGGTCCAGGTGATGTTGCCGGTGGGCACGGTGATGCCCAGCAGGGCCGACCCGGTCCAGCGGCGGCACATTTCGCAATGGCAGGCGCCAAAGGTGGTTTTGGTCAGTTGCGCGGTGAAGCGCACCGCGCCGCACAGGCAGCCGCCGGAACGGATCAGGCTCATCCCCGGGCCTCCGTGCTGGGTAGCGCGCTCATCATCTCGCCGCAGCCGTGGCGCGGGCGCGTGTCGCCAAAGCCGGGCTGGCCGGGGCGGTGGAACGACACTGGCGAGCCGTCGCGCGTGGTGGTGCCCTCGGCGGTGGTGGTGGTGCGCTCGCCCGCGAAAAAGCGCCGCAGGGTGGCCGAGACGAATTCGCGCCCGCGCGATTCCAGCAGCACGGCGCCGTTCGGCCCCTTCATGCGAAAGATGTATTCGGTGCGCAGCAGAGGTTCGCCGCCGATGTCGATACTGTCGCCGGTCAGCCGGTCCCAGCCCTCGACCCGGACCTGCCGCCCACCGCCCAGATCAATGTCGAAGGCATAGGAATCACGGCCGGTGTCCAGCAACGTGCTGATCGAGGCCGGATCGAACATCGGCTGCACGGTGACCTCGGACTGGCCGCTGAGCAGATGGGTCGAGGTCAGCCACTGCGCCTCGGCGTTGATGCGGCTTTCATAAAACGGGCCGTCCTCGTTGAAATCGACGCGCCAGCGGTCGCCGGGATGCGCCTCGCAGGTAAAGTGCTGCTCGACGGTGCAATCGCGGCTTTGCACCGTCAGAAAGGCGGTGCAGCCCGCGGGCGGGGCATAGGTCTGCGCCGTCGCCGGGCCTGCCAGCAGCAGGGCGCAGGTCAAAGCGAAACGAGTGGTCATGCGGCCCCCTTTCTGCATCCCGGGTTTATTCGGCGGCGACGGCGGCGGGTTGCGCCATCCATGCCAGCATCGCGTCGGCGGCCTCGCGACCGTCGCGGATCGCCCAGACCACCAGCGACGCGCCGCGCACGATGTCACCAACGGCAAAGACGCCGGGAATCGCGCTCATATGCGTGGTGTGGTCGCAGCGGATGGTGCCCCAGCGGGTGACGGTCAATTCGGGCACGTTCCACAGCGAAGGCAGCGATTCGGGTTCAAAGCCCAGCGCCTTGATGACCAGTTCGGCGGGTTCGACATAATCGGCGCCCTCGATCTTTTCCGGCGAGCGCCGACCCGAAGCATCAGGCGCCCCCAGCCGCATCTTTTCGACCAGCACGCCGCTGACCTTGCCGTTGCCTTCGAACCCGGCGGGAGCGGTCAGCCAGACGAATTCGACGCCCTCTTCCTCGGCGTTCTGCACCTCGCGCTGCGAGCCCGGCATGTTGTCGCGGTCACGCCGATAGAGGAGTTTCACGCTGTCCGCGCCCTGCCGGACGGCGGTGCGCACGCAGTCCATCGCGGTGTCGCCGCCGCCGATGACCACGACGCGCTTGCCCGCGGCGTTCAAGAGGCCCGAGTCATAATCCGGCACGTCATCGCCAAAGCTGATGCGGTTCGAGGCGGTCAGGTAGTCCAGCGCCTTGACGATCCCCGGCAACTGCGCGCCGCGCCCGTCCAGATCGCGGGATTTATAGACGCCGGTGGCGATCAGCACCGCGTCGTGCTGGCCGCGGATGGCGTCAAAGCTGAGATCCTCGCCCACGGTGCAGTTGAGCACAAAGCGCACACCGGCGGATTCCAGTTGCTCGATCCGGCGCATGACGACGGGTTTTTCCAGCTTGAAGCCGGGGATGCCATAGGTCAGCAGCCCGCCCGCGCGGTCATAGCGGTCATAGACGGTGACCTGCACGCCCGCGCGGCGCAGGCGGTCGGCAGCGGACAGACCGCCCGGACCGGCGCCGATAATGCCCACGGATTCCGGGCGTTCGGCCATGGGCAGGCCGGGCTGCACCCAGCCCTGTTCCCACGCGGTGTCGGTGATGTATTTTTCCACCGCGCCGATGGTGACGGTGCCATGCCCGCTTTGTTCGATCACGCAATTGCCTTCGCACAGGCGGTCCTGCGGGCAGATGCGGCCGCAGATTTCCGGGAAGGTGTTGGTGGCCTGACTGAGTTCATAGGCCTCTTGCAACCGGCCGGTGGCGGTCAGCATCAGCCAGTCGGGGATGTTGTTGTGCAAGGGGCAATGCGACTGGCAATAGGGCACGCCGCACTGGCTGCAACGGCTGGCCTGCTCGGCGGCTTTTTCAGCGGCGTATTCGCGATAGATTTCGTGGAAATCCTCGCGCCGTTCGGTGGCGTCGCGCTTCGAGGGGGTTTCCCGCGAGGTCGTGACGAACTGAAGCATCCGCTGCGTGGCCATGGCTGCGCCTTTCAGAAAGTGGCTTGGGCGCGCCTTCATAGACCGGGTGGGTTTGGTTTAAAAGTCAGCACGACTGACCTAATTGCGGGATTTGTCAGCCGGTGGATTGTTTTTCGGTGTGGAGGGGGTGGATATAGGTCAGTAAATGATACCTATGCCGTCACAGCCCCATCTGCAGCGCCACCAGAGTCACCCCGCCGACGATGATTCGCCACCAGCCGAACAGCGCATAGCCATTGCGCCCGATATACCCCAGCACCCAGCGCACCACCGCCAGCGCGGTGACAAAGGCGACGGCAAAGCCGATGACGATGTCCAGCCCGGCGCCGAAATCCAGCAGGTGACGGGTTTTATAAAGGTCATAGGCCACGGCGGCGGCGACGGTCGGCAGGCTGAGCAGAAAGGAAAACTCGGCCGCGGCGCGTTTTTCCACCCGCAGCATCAGCGCGCCGACGATGGTGGCGCCCGAGCGGCTGACGCCCGGCACCATCGCCAGACACTGACAGATGCCGATCACCAGCGCGGTGCGCAGCGGCAGGGCCAGGGCATCGTGATGCTCCGGCGCGGGCGCGATGCGGTCGATGACCAGCAGCACCACACCGCCCAGAATCAGCATCACCGCAATCAGCGCCGGGGTTTCGAACAGCACGGTCTTGATGAGATCATGCGCCAGCAGGCCGACGATCACGGCGGGAAAGAACGCCACGAGGATCGAGGCCAGCGAGCGGCGGGCGGTGGCATCGGTCCGCGCCCGCAGCGCCAACCCGCCCAGCGTCACCGCATAGACCGAGATCAGCGCCAGCACCGCGCCCAACTGGATCACCACCTCAAAGGTGCGCCCGGCCGATTCGAAGCCGAGGAAATGACCCGCCAGCAGCAGATGGCCAGTCGAGGACACCGGGATGAACTCGGTCAGCCCTTCGAGCAGCCCAAGCAGGGCCGCGAGCAGCGCGCTGTCCCCCATGGCTCAGGCGCCGTTCAGGTTCCGGGCGGATTCCTTGATCGCCTCGAACTGCCCGGTGGGCCGGAAACGCCACAGATAGGTCGGCAGGATCAGCGCCATCGGCGCGGGCTCGATCCCCAGATCGGCAAAGCCCTTGGCACCCGGCGCGACCACGTTGTCATGCGACAGGCTGCGCAACTGGTCCATCGTCAGCACGGTGTTGGTGAACAGGCCGGCGGTCAGGACTTGCGCGACGGAGAGGCTGCGCGCGGTGGCACGGGCCATCCAGCCCGGCATGGTCAGGATCAGCCGGTTGCGGCGGATCTCGGCCAGCATCATCACCATCAGGTCATGGAAACTGGCGACCTCAGGCCCGCCCAGTTCATAGGTGCCGGCGGGCACGAGGCCCATCGCGGCCTCGGCGGCGGCGCGGGCGACGTCATCGACATGCACCGGCTGAAAGCGCGTGGTGCCGCTGGCGATCGGCAGCACCGGCGACAGCCGGGCCATGGCGGCAAAGCGGTTGAAGAAGCCGTCCTCGGTGCCGAAAATGATCGAGGGCCGCAGGATCACCGCGCCGGGGAACGCGGCCAGAACGGCCGCCTCGCCCGCGGCCTTTGACCGGGCATAGAGGCTGTCCGATCCGGCATCGGCACCAATGGCCGACACATGCACGAGGTTTGCGACGCCCAACTCGGCGGCGAGGGTGGCGACCATGCCCGGCCCTTCGGCCTGCACGGCGGCAAAGGTGTTCTTGCCGCTTTCCGCGAGGATGCCGCAGCAATTGACCACCGCGTCGGCCCCGGCCATCACCGCGCGCAGCGAGTCGCGGTTGCGGATGTTGCACAGCACCGGCTCGACCTGACCGACGACGCCATAGGTGCGCAGCGCGAGGTGTTCGTTCGGCCGCCGCGTGGCGACGCGCACCCGCCAGCCCGCCTGCGCCATGCGGCGCGCCACATAGCGCCCGACAAAGCCCGAACCGCCCAGGATTGTGACCAGTTTCGTCATCGTGCCCTCCGCGCAGCGTCAAATCTGCCTTGTTCCATACCCCCCGTCCGGGTGCAGAACAAGCCAAAACCCCCGGCAAGCCCTGCCAATGCCGCGCTGCGGCACAGGAATTGCGACGGCGGGATCGAAATTCCTGCGTCACCCCCGTTGACACTGCTTTTGGCCAAGGCTAATCACCGCCTCACGCAATCAGCCCAGATGGCGGAATTGGTAGACGCGCAGGTTTCAGGTACCTGTGCCGCAAGGCGTGGAGGTTCGAGTCCTCTTCTGGGCACCAATGCTTTGCGCAAAGCCCCTGAATTACTTCGGTAATTCAGGGGTTTTTCGTTTTCAGGCCCCTCGCGTGCGCTGGTTGCCCTTG
>Ga0209573_1000817_pt1 | contig 56353 bp, 49 predicted proteins | sample TNRBio252014_DNA_FD_185870 | JGI IMG/M metagenome (GOLD analysis project Ga0209573, IMG submission 185870) | Wastewater treatment Type I Accumulibacter community from EBPR Bioreactor in Madison, WI, USA - TNR Reactor_6/25/2014_ DNA (SPAdes)... | ecosystem: Engineered > Bioreactor > EBPR >...
TCGCCGAACTTTTCTCCGTGCTGGCCGTGACCGACCCGGCTCTGGGCGCGCGCGGCGGCGTGACGGCCTTCGTGGTCGAGAAGGAGATGGGCACCAAGATCGGCGTCATCGAGAAAAAGCTGGGCATCCGCGCCTCTGCCACCTCTGAAGTGATCTTCGATGAGGTCGAGGTGCCGGCGGCCAACATCATCGGCCAGGAAGGGCTGGGCTTTGTGACCTTCATGAAGACGCTGGACCTGGGTCGCGTGACCGTCGGTGCGGCTTCGCTGGGCGGCGCGCAAAAGGCGCTGGAGATGATCGTCGACTACGCCCGGCTGGCTGAGAAGTTCGGCATGCCGCTGGCCCATCAGCAGCAAGTGCAGTTCATGATCGCTGATCTCTACTGTGACATCGAGATGTTGCGCGGGCAGGTCTATCGCACCGCCTGGATGGTGGACAACCACCGCCCCTTCGCGCGCGAGGCCTACGTTTGCAAGCTGCGCGGCAGCGAGATCGCCAGCAAGGCCGTCAGCTACGCCATGGAGATCCACGGCGCGCTGGGGTTGAGCCGCGACTACCCGCTGGAGCGGGCCTTCCGCGACGCGCGCATCGCCGAGATCTTCGAGGGCACCAACGAGATCCAGCGCATCATCATCGCCCGCGACCTGCTCAAGGAAGTCGGCGTGTTTATCGAGCCGTAGCCAAGGAGGCGAGCAGTGCGAATAGTCGTTTGCATCAAACAGATCCTGGACCCGGAGACCATCAAGGTCAGCCGCAGTCAACAGACTATCGACGATCGTGGCGCCAGGAAGATCATGAACCCGCCCGACCGCTGGGCGCTGGATGCTGCGCTGCGCTTCAAGGAGGCGGACCCAACGATCGAGGTCATCGCCATGTCATTGGGCCAGCCTGAGGTGGAGGATGTGTTGCGCGAGGCCTTAGCCTTGGGTTGCGACCGGGCCATCCTGCTCAGCGATGCGCACATCGTCAAAGCCCGTTCGGCCGGTCTGGCCCAGATCATCGCCGCCGCCATTCGCCGCTTGCGCAACGTGCAGTTGGTCATGACCGGCTACATGGCGCTGGACACCGGCAGCGGCACCTTGGGGCCGCGCCTGGCCATCGAGCTGGGCGGCTGGCCGGTCATGTTGAGCGCGGTGCAGATGGGCCTGGAAGGGGGTCACATCACCGGCCTGCAATACGCTGACGAGCAGTACTACGACAGCAGCTACCCGTTGCCGGCTGTGGCCACCGTCCTGCAGACGCCCGAACACCCGCGCTACCCCCACGGCGCCGACATCATCAACGCCTACCGCGTGCGCAACGTGGAGGTGTGGAGCAGCCTGGCGCTGGGTATCGACCCAACGACACTGCCAGCCCCCACCACCGGCCGGCAACTGCGCATCCCGCCCGCCCGGCAGATGGGCTTCATCGTCGAAGGTGAGCCGCAAGAAGCCGCCCAGACGCTGATTGCCATGCTGCGCGCGCGACGCGTTATCTAGCCGGTCAGGAGAGACCCTATGGACCTGTCATTTCTGGAACAACTGCTCGGCGGCGCCGTCGAGGAAGAAGAGGGCTATCGCAATATCTGGGTGGTGGCCATCGCCTGGGAATCGCAGTTGCGACCGTGCGACCTGCAAGTCGTGGGCAAGGCGCGCAACCTGGCCGACAGCCTGGGCGCCTACGTCCATGTTTTGTTAGTGGGCGACGATGCCAGCGAAGACCTGGCGCGCGAGCTGATCGCCTATGGCGCTGACGCCGCTTTCTGGGGCGCAGGTTATCCCACCGGCCACAGCCTGCTGGAGTTCTTCAATCAGCACAAGCCGGAGATTCTGCTCTTCGCCGACGCGGCTGGCGGCCGCAAGATGGCGCCGCGCCTGGCGCAGCGCCTCAAGTGTGCGCTAGTCACCCACGCGACAGACCTGTCAATCAACGCCGAAGAACGCAGCCTGGTGGTGGCTGTGCCGATCTACCACGGCGCCGCCTACCGAGTGGTAGAGTGCAAGACCAACCCGCAGATCGCCACTGTGCAGCAGGGCGTCTTCGCTACGCCGGAGTACGATAGCTGGCGCAGCGGCGACGTGGAACAGGTCGAGCTGGAGTGGAAGCCGCAGCCGCCGCTGACCCCCGTGGAGCCGCCGGCTTACTACATCCCGCTGGAGAAGGCCGACATCATCATCGCTGGCGGCCGTGGCCTGCGCTCGGCCGGTTGGCAGCTGATCGAGGAACTGGCTGCGGCCGTAGCCCGCCGGCTGCCGCACAAGGCTATCGCCGTCGCCGGCTCACGCGGCGCGGTGGACGAAGGCTGGATCGGACCGGAGCACATGGTGGACCTGACTGGGCACACCGTCGCGCCGGCGCTGTACGTGGCTGTGGGCATCCGCGGCACCTTCCAGCACTTTGGCGCCACGGAGAAGGCGCGCTGCATCGTGGCCATCAACCACAACCCCGACGCGCCGATCTTCAAACACGCCGACTACGGCATCGTCGGCGAGGTTGAGGAGATCATCCCAGCCCTGATCCAAGTGCTCGAGAGCTAGACTCGTCTCGTTGTGCGATCTCCCCCAGGGGGACTGGCCGCAGCCAGTCCCCTTTTTCGCACCCTCCGCTGGCGCGCATGAAAGGTATGAATGCAGGGCCGGCGAGAGTGATGGAATTGGCAAGGGCAGTGCTTGTCAAAGCCCCATCCATGTGCTATGATTGCGCCATTGGCACCCAACCCAGCTCTGTTCTGGCAGCAGTATAAGGACGACCATGAAAGTATTTGTCTCTATCGACATGGAGGGCATCTCCGGAGTAGTCAGTCCGGAGCAATGCACGCCTGGCAATCCGGATTACGAACGTGCCCGGCTGCTGATGACCCAGGAGGCCAACGCCGCGATCCTGGGCGCCAGGGCAGCCGGCGCCGCCGAAGTAGCAGTCAGCGACTCGCACGGCAACATGCGCAATCTCTTGATCGAGGAGTTGGACACCTGGGCCGACCTGATCTACGGCTCACCCAAGCCCTTTGGCATGATGGAGGGCCTGGACGACAGCTTCGGCGTCGTGTTCCTGATAGGCTATCACGCGCGCGCTGGCACGCTCAACGCCATTCTTGACCACACGTACAGCAGCCGCTGCGTCCATCACGTGGAGCTGAACGGCCGGCCAGTGGGCGAGATCGGCCTCAACGCGGCCTTGGCCGGCTTTCATGGCGTGCCGGTCGGCCTGGTCACTGGCGACCAGGCTGCAACAGCCGAGGCAGCCGCGCTTCTGGGGCCGTCCTTGCAGACGGTGACAGTTAAACGGGCGGTGGGCAACCAGGCCGCCAACTGCCTGCACCCGGAGGAGGCGCAGAGTCTGATCCGTCAGGCCGCCGAGAACGCGCTCAGCAGCGAGGTTCTGCCCTTGAAGTTAGCGACGCCGGTGGTGCTGCGGATGCAGCTCAAATCCAGCCTGATGGCTGACTATGCCAGCCTGGTCCCTGGCGCGCGCCGTCTGGATGGCTACACCGTCGAGTATGCCCACGACGACTATTTGACCGTGTACCGGACCTTCCGAGCGATGGTCAGGCTGGCGTCCTGAGTTGCAGGGTGCAGGTTGCAAGTTGCAGGTTGCATCGAGTTGTCACCCTGTCACCTTGTCACCCTGTCACCCTCTCACCCTGTCACCTTGTCACCCTATCACAAACGTGAGCGATGAGTATTCGTTTCCTTCTGTTCGATCTTGACGAGACGCTGTATCCGCGCGATGCGGGGGTGATGCAGGAGATTGGGCGGCTGATTCGCCGCTACATCGTGCAGGAGTATGGGGTGACGGCGGAGGAGGCGGACGCATTGGCGCGGCGCTATCATCAGGAGTATGGCACGTCGATGCGGGGGCTGCTGCTCAACAACCATTTGGACGTCGAGCGCTTCCTGGCCTACGTGCATGACCTCCCTCCTGATTTGCTCCAACCCAACCCTAAACTGGACGCTCTTTTGGCCAGCCTGCCAGGCGATAAGGTCATCTTCACCAACGCCGATCAGAACCACGCTGAACGTGTGCTCACGCAGTTGGGCATCCGCCGCCACTTCAGCCGCATCGTCGACGTAGTCGAGGTGGGCTACATCCCCAAGCCCAACCTGGCTGCCTACACCAACTGCCTGCGCCTGCTGGACGCCCGTCCCGAGGAGTGCGTGCTAATCGAAGACACCGGTCGCAACCTCCTCCCAGCCAAACAGCTCGGCATGACGACGGTACTCGTCGACGGCGACCCCAACGACCCTGCTGACTACAAGATACCAACCATTTTGGAGCTTGGGCCAGTCGTTGAGGCGATCTTTCGGACCAGGTAGATTGGTAGAATGGTAAAATGGTCGGGTGCAAACGCATCCAGCCAACCTACTGGCTGACCAATCTACCAGTTTCCCAATCTACCAAGTCCCATGAACCTCCACGACTTCATCCACCACATGCCCAAGGCCGAGCTCCACATTCACCTGGAGGGCGCGATCGAGCCGGCGACGCTGCTGCGGCTGGCCGAGCGCAACCGCGTGACCCTGCCCGCCGACACGGTCGAGGGACTGCGCGCCTGGTATCAGTTCAGCGACTTCGAGCATTTTGTCCAGGTCTACATGGCCATCCAGCAGTGCCTGCGCAGCGCCGACGATTTCTCGCTGGTGGCCTACGAGCTGGGCGCGGACATGGCGCGACAGAACATCCGCTATCGCGAGGCCACCGTTACGCCTTATACCCACCTGATCCAGGACAAAGGGCTGGCGGGCGAGGACATCATCGCCGGGCTGGAGGATGGCCGGCGGCGCGCCCGGCGCGATTTTGGCGTGGAGATGCGCTGGGTCCTGGATATCCACCGCAACCTGGACATGCCCGCGACAGCCGAGGTGACGACGCAGTTGGTGCTGGACTGGGCCGACCGCGGCGTGGTGGCCTTGGGGATCGGCGGGAACGAGGCCACCGCGCCGGCCGCGGCCTTTGCCCCCTGGTTCCAGCGCGTCAAGGCCGCTGGGCTGCATTCCGCGCCGCACGCAGGGGAGATCGCCGGCCCGCAGAGCGTCTGGAGCGCCGTGCGCGACCTGCAGGCCGACCGCATCGGCCATGGGGTGCGCAGCATCGAGGATCCCCATTTGCTGGCTTATCTGCTGGAGCATCAGATCTCGCTGGAGGTCAACCCCACCAGCAACGTCTGCCTGGGCGTCTATCGCAGCTTCGAGCAGCACCCCTTGGTCCACCTGTTGCGCATGGGGCTGTGCGTCACCGTCAACAGCGACGACCCGCCGCTGTTCAGCACGACGCTGACGGAGGAATATCAGCGGTTGGTCGAGGTCTTTGGGCTAAGCGAGAATGACCTGCGGCAGTTGACGCTCAACGCCGTGCGCTCGACCTTCTTGTCAGCAGAGGATAAACTGCGCATGGAGGCGGAGTTCGTCGGGCAGTTTTTGGCATTGTCCACCTGATACGTGGCGTCTTTGCAGATTCCCATCCCACCAGCTCATCGCATAATTGGCTCCTGTCATCCGTTTATTACACTATACACGAAGTAATTGAGGCGCCCGGCACTTGAACTGAGCTTGTCATCATGTGCGAATCGTCGCAAAAGTGCCGGGCGCCTATGCGCAGTTACTTTGTTGACGCTGTATTTATTGTAGCAACGGAATCACAAGATGCAGGAGGCCACTATGAGCGATATCGCCATCGATCTCGACTGGCGCCGGGTCCACTATCAGGACTCGACTATCGTCGATCTGCACGTCCATCCCAGCCTGAAGATTTCCCTCTTCGACAAGGTGTTCACCGCGCCCCTGCACGCCGACGGCGCGTTCAACCCTTTTAGCTTCGAGAGCAACTTCAACAACCTGCGCGCGGGGGGCGTGGCTGCGCTGCTATCGGCGATCTACCCGCCGGAGCGGCAGATCGTGTTGCAAGAGGCGCCGCTCCTGAAGGCATTGCGCTACATCCGGCCTAAGGCGTGGCACGCGGTCTTCGACGGCAGCTATTTCGACGGGGCCAACCGCATGCTGGACGACCTGGAGCGCGCCGTGGCTGCAACCACCGATCCCGCTACCGGCCGGCCGCAGGCGCAAGTCGCCCACTCGCGGGCTGAGCTAGAGGCGATCCTGGCGCAAGGCAACGGCCGGCCCATCGCACTGATCCACTGTCTGGAAGGCGCTCACAGCCTTAACCGCGGGCCAGGTACGACCACGCAGCAACTTCTGGCCAGCCTGGAGCACTTTTTTCAGCGTGGCGCGGCCTATCTGACCCTGGCTCACTTCTTCGAGAACGACCTGGTTCACCCCTGCTTCCCCTGGCCAGAGAATATCCAGAAGCTGGGCTTTTTTCGCAGCGAGCGCGACATGACATTGGGTCTCAAGCCGGCCGGCGAGCAGGTGGTGGAGCGCATGGTCGAGCTGGGTATGCTGATCGATCTGAGCCATTGCACGCCGCCAGCCCGCGAGCGCATCTACGACATCGTCGGCCAGCGCGCGCCGCTGCTGATGACCCATGTCGGCGCGTACGCCATCAATCCCGACCCCTACAACCCCCAGGACTGGGAGCTGAAGAGAATCGCCGATACAGGCGGCATGGTCGGCGTGATCTTCATGCCCTACTGGCTCACCCCGCACGCCGGCAAGCGGGGCCTGAACGCCATCGCGCAGACGCTGCGACACTTCGTGGACGTGGCTGGCAGCGAGCATGTGGGCATCGGTACTGACTTCGACGGCTTCATCGATCCGCCTGACGACGCGCCCGACGCCAGCCATTTAGGCCGCTTGACCCAGCGGTTAGTAGCCGAGCGCTTTGCGCGGCAGCAAATCGCTCAGATTTGGGGCGGCAACGCGCTGCGTGTGCTGCGTCAGGGCTGGGGAAAGTAGTCTCGCCCCCGCCCTGCGCTTGGCCGAGACCGCTGCATCTGATCGAACCCCCTGTCGATGCACACGCTGGCTGGCTTTCGCCAATTGTTGAAGTGATGGTATAATGCGGCCTGCGTTGCGATAAGCACTGCATGTTATCAGGTCAGGCGATTGCACCTGACTTTTTACTTTTGAATAAAGGTAGGAAAAGACAGCGTGTTTCGACCGCTCGACTGGCTGCTGGGCCTCTTCTCGCTGGACATCGGCGTGGATCTGGGCACGGCTAATACATTAGTAAATGTCCGCAACAAGGGCATCGTCATCGACGAGCCCTCGGTGGTGGCTATCGACAAGAACACCAAGAAGGTGCTTGCGATTGGCTCCGAGGCCAAGGAGATGGTGGGCCGTACTCCGGCCAACATCATCGCCATTCGTCCGCTGCGCGACGGTGTGATCTCTGATTTCGACATCACGGAGCAGATGCTCCACTACTTCATCCGTAAGGTCCACGACCGCATGGTGCTTCGTGTGCCGCGGCCGCGGGTCGTGGTCGGCATCCCCAGCGGCGTGACCGAGGTAGAGAAGCGTGCGGTTCATGACGCGGCTGTCAGCGCTGGCGCGCGTGAAGCCTTCCTGGTCGAGGAGCCCATGGCTGCGGCCATCGGCGCTGGTCTTAAGGTGACCGACGCCAAGGGCAGCATGATCGTGGATATCGGCGGCGGTACCACCGAAGTGGCCGTCATTGCGTTGGGCGGCATCGTGGTGGCTCGCTCCATCCGTGTGGCAGGCGACGAGATGGATGAGGACATCATCCAGTACGCCCGGCAGAAGTACAACCTGCTGATCGGCGAGCGCATGGCTGAAGAAGCCAAGATCCTGGGCGGCTCGGCCTATCCTTTGGAGCAGGAAATGACCGTCACCCTGCGCGGGCGCAACCTGATAACTGGCCTGCCTGAGGCCATCGACGTCTCCAGCGTCGAGTTGCGCGAGGCGTTGGCGCCCTCGGTCAACGTGATCGTCGAGGCAGTGCGTGACGCGGTGGACGAAACGCCGCCCGAATTGATCGCCGATCTGATGCAGGGCGGCGTGGTGTTGGCTGGCGGCGGCGCATTGCTGCGCGGACTCGACACGCGACTGACCGCCGAGACCAAGATGAAGGTCCGGGTGGCTGATGATCCCCTGACGTGTGTGGCCAAAGGCGCCGAGGTGATTCTGGAAGAGCTGCCCACCCTGCGCAAGGTGTTGGCTTCCATGCAGCGTGGCAGCACCATTCACTAGCCTTCAGCTATGCTGCAACGGCCCCGACCCAAGCGACAACTGCGCTGGTGGCCTATCGTCATTGTGCTGGTAGTGGCGGCGGTTGTCTTGCTTAATCCGCGCTTCCTGGGTGCGCCCCGGGACATAACAGCGCGTGTTACCCTGCCTTTGCAGCGCGTGCTGCGCCAGGCCGGCAACGAGTTGCGCGGCGCCACAGGCTTGGTGGGTGATGCCGCCACGTTGCGCGATCGCAACACGGAGCTCGAACAAGTCGTCGCTCAGCTCACCGTGGAGAACCTGCGCCTCAAAGAAATCGAGGCTGAGAATGTACGCCTGCGCAGCCTCCTGCAGTTCCGCGATGTCAACCCCAGCTTCACCTACAAAGGCGGCCAGGTGGTTGGCCGCATTGTCGCCAACGAGCCCAGCAGCATCGTTCAATCGATCCTGATCGATATCGGCAGCAACAACGGCATCGAGCCGGGCATGCCGGTTGTCACTGAGCTTGGGTTGGTCGGCCGGGTGACGGATGTCTACAGCAACGCGGCGCGCGTGCTGTTGATCATCGACAGCAGCAGCAATGTCAACACCATGTTGCAAAACACCCGGCTGCGCGGCATACTGCGCGGCCGGGCTGGTCAGCAACCAGTCATGGACTATCTGCCCCAGGACCAGTCGATTCTGGTCGGCGATATTGTAGTGACGTCCGGTGAAGGCGGCAACTTCCCGGTTGGCATCCCCGTAGGGCAGGTGGTTGAGGTAGAACAGAACGACGTAGAGATGTTCCAGCGCGCGGTTGTGCGCACGACGGTGGACTTCGACACCTTGGAAACCGTGTTGGTGGTGACCAACTTCGTCTCCTCCAGCGAGCAGTTCGGCGCCCCGCCAGGCAGCCAGGATTCCAGTGGACCGCCAGCGACGCCATGACCCCTTACTTGCTTGTCTTAGCGCTGGGGTTGGCCGCTTTGTTGCAGGTCTCGCTGCTGCCGACCCTGCACGTTGGCGGCGTTTACCCAAACCTTCCGCTGGTGGTGGTTGTGGCTTGGGCGCTGCTGCGGGGCTCCCGCTCAGCTGTGATTTGGGCGTTGATCGCCGGCCTTTGGTTGGACCTGCTCAGCAGCCGCTCTTTTGGAGGTTACACCCTTGGTCTGGTGGTGGCGGCCTACCTCGCCGGCTTAGCCGGGCAGACTGTGTATCGGCCCACGATTCCTTTTGCGTTGGTGATGGCCGCTGTTGCCACTGTTGTGCAGGGCGCTATCCAGATGGCGTTGCTCGGGCTGAGCGGTGGAACCTTTTCGCCGCCTGATGCGTTGCTTCGTCTGGTGTTGCCTGAAATTGTCTATAACTGTGTTGTGATGTTGCTGGTCTTCCCGCTGCTGTCTTGGGTCAACCGGACAACCGGGCGGGAACGCCTGCCATTGGAGTGAAGAGTGTGTTAGCGCGACCTTTGCCACCGTCGGGGCGATTGACCATTTTGCGAGCATTGGTGCTGCTGGCGGGGATAGTCTTTATCGCGCAGTTGGTGCGTATTCAGTTTGTTCAGGGCCAGGGTCTGCGAGCCCGGGCCGATGCGAACCGCTTTCGTTTGGTGGAAGTGCGCGGGCAGCGCGGCGTGGTATATGACCGCAATGGTCAGTTGTTGGTGCGCAACAGACCCAGCTTCGATGTCGTGGCCATTCCCGCCAATCTTCCCGACGATGACGATGAAGCGCGCGCGGTGCTGGAACTGCTGGAGGAGATCATCACCACTGCGTCCGGGGCCAATCTGCCCTTGCATGAGCAGGCTATTGCAGATCCTTTGGAACCAGGCGCAGGGCCGGTGGGGCAGCAGGGCCTTCCGCAATTCCGCGAGCGCTTGAGCGTTGACGAAGCGATGGCCGAGATCAAGGGCGCCATGCAGGGCGGCGCATATCGCCCGGTGGTGATTGCCGGTCGCGTCAGCTCACAGACAGCCTTCGCGGTGGCTGAGCAGAGCCACCGCCTGCCCGGCATCGAGTTGAGCGTCACCCCGGTGCGCGAGTACCTGACTGGCCCGCTCACCTCGCAGTTGATTGGCTTCATGGGGCCCATCCCGGAGGCCTACGTTGGCAGCTATCAGGAAGCAGGCTATCGATCTAACGACCAGGTGGGACTGGCTGGGCTGGAGCTGACATTTGAGAAGGCATTGCGCGGCGTCGACGGCCGGCGCAACATCGAGGTCGACGTCAACGGTCGCGAGGTCCGCACCGTGGGCGATATCTTCCCCAGCTCGCCGGGCAACAACCTGGTGTTGACCATCGACGTCAAGCTGCAGGAACTGATGGAGCAGGCCCTGTTGCGAGGACTGGATGCTGCCAAAGCCCAGGTCGGCGTGGCGATTGCCATGGACCCCAAGACCGGTGATGTGCTCGGCCTAGTCAGCCTGCCGACCTATGACAACAACCTTTTTGCCCGCGGCATCACCGCGCGCGAGTACCAGGCGCTGATCGATGACAAGCGCCTGCCGCTGCTCAACCACGCCATCAGCGCGCTCTATCCGCCTGGCTCTGTCTTTAAGATTGTGGCAGCCAGCGGCGCGCTGCAGGAAGGGGTGATCGACGAGAACACCCGGCTAGGGGACAGCTTCGACGGCCGCGTCGATGGCATCATCTACGTAGACAATCGCTTCTTCCCTGACGACCCCCGCTATGCCCAGCCCTTTTACTGTTGGATCCATACCTACGGCACCGGCCACTATCGCGTCACTGTGCGCGAAGCCATGGCCGTGTCCTGTGACACTTTTTTTTATCAGATTTCGGGCGGCTATCGCAAGACTTTCGAGGGTCTGGGCATCGACAAGTTGGTGGACTACACCAAGATTTTCGGTTTTGGCGGGCTGACCGGGATCGACCTGCCGGGCGAGAACTCCGGTTTGGTGCCGACGCCTCGTTGGAAACGACTCACCTACGCTGAGACCTGGTCGGCGGGCGACACCTATAACATGTCCATCGGCCAGGGCGCGCTGCTGGCCACGCCGATGCAGATGCTCAATGCCACCGTAGCTATCGCCAATGGCGGCACGCTCTATCGCCCGCAGTTGGTGCATCAGATTGTCGACACGGATGGCAACGTGGTTGAGGAGTTCCAGCCGGAACCGATACGCAGCTTGCCGCTGGATCCTGAGGTGGTCGATATCGTGCGTGAGGGTCTGTGGGGCGCAGTCAACTATCCCAACGGCACTGCCAAGGCGCTCACGGTTCCCGGTATCACGGTGGCCGGCAAGACCGGCACGGCTGAGTTCTATGACCCGGACATACCATTGAAGGCCAATGACCGGCTGCCAACCCATGCATGGTTCACGGCCTTTGCACCCTATGAGGACCCTGAGATTGCCATCGTCGTCTTTGTCTACAACGGCGGTGAGGGCTCAGCCACTGCACTGCCAGTAGCGCAGGAAATCCTGCGCGGCTACTTCGCCATGAAGTATCCGCCTCAGCCGCTGGATATCGCTCCGGGCGAGGCGATAACGTCCACCGAGACCCTGCCAGGTATCGAGGCGCTCATCACTGACACCGTCCCCGTCAGCACGACCGGCGAGATCGGCGGAGGGGGCGACTGATGCGTCTTAACCTGCGGCGCTTCGACTTCGTATTGCTGGGCGCCACACTGGTGTTAGTGGTGTTTGGCGTGGCCATGGTGTACAGCGCCACGCTAGGGGTTCCCACCTACGAGGACTACCCGCTGCGCCAGACTATCTATGCCCTGCTGGGTTTGCTGTTGTTGTTGGCGGCGGCGGCCTTCGATTACCGCTTGCTGACCACCTTCCAATGGCCCGTCTACGCTCTGATCCTGCTGGCGCTGGGCGCAGTGACTATTCTCGGTCAAGTGCGCGGCGGCGCCTCCGGCTGGTTCGACGCCGGCATCATCTTCGTCCAGCCGGCCGAGATCAGCAAGGTGCTGTTTGCGGTCGTCTTTGCCCAGTATCTGGCTAGCCGGCATGACCGACTGGGCAAGCCGCAGTGGGTGGTAGGCGCGTTCGTGTTGATGGCGCTGCCGGCTGTCTTGATCTACTTGCAGCCTGATCTGGGCAACGCGATCGTGCTGTTGGTCATCGGCGCCGTCATGCTGTTCGTGGCTGATCTGCCTTGGGGCTATATCCTCGGTAGCGTAGCGGCCGGCGCGCTGGCCATGCCGCTGATCTACGCCAACCTGCATGGCTACATGAAGGAGCGCATCGATATCTTCCTGGATCCGACCAGCAATCCCGACGCCAGCTTCAACATTGCACAGGCGTTGATCAGCATTGGCAACGGCGGGGTGCTGGGCAAGGGCTTCGCCGAGGGCAGTCAGAGCCAGCTGCACTTTCTGCGGGTGCGCTACGCCGACTTTATCTTTAGCGTCATCGCCGAGGAGCTGGGCTTTTTGGGCGCCGTGGCCTTGATCATCATGCTTACCATCGTTTTGTGGCGCTTGATCACCATCGCCGACCAGGCACGTGATCAGTTTGGCCGCCTGCTGGTCGTGGGTGTAACCGCTATGATCATGTTTCAGGTGGTGGTCAGCATCGGCATGAACCTGGGCTTATTGCCCGTGACCGGTATCACCCTGCCCTTCATCAGCTACGGCGGCAGCTCATTGCTGACTCTGATGATCGGCATCGGACTGGCTGAGAGCGTGGCCATGCGCAACCGTAAGATCGAGTTCGACTGATTCATCGCCCATTTCGTTTGACGCTGACAAGGCGCTGTGCTATACTCTCCTGCAACTGAACATCACGCAACGTTGACGGAGACGAGTAGGCTACTGGTTGGCTCTCAGAGAATTGCCGGTCGGTGCGAGGCAACAGCGACCGCAGCCGAAAAGCCCTCCCGAGTTCCGGGCCGCAACGGAGTAGGCAAGTTAAACGTGGCAAGTGGCAGCACCTGCAACCTGCAACCTGCAACCTGCAACCTTTCCCAGTATGGCCCGGCGTTTGGCCCCCGTTAACGGGTCGAGGTCCCAACGGACCTGCTGAGGCTGCGCCCGTGAGGGTCGCGGCGAACCCAGGTGGCACCCCGAGCACGCCCCTCGTCCTGGTTTGACGAGCGGGCGTTTTGATTCTTGACACCCGTCACGTGAAACGTGATACGTGACACCCGACACATGACACGTGATCAGACACCTGTTTTTCGGAGGTACTACCCATGCTCGACATCAAGATCATTCGCGAGAACACGGCGTTCGTCAAGCAGCAGATGGCGGCGCTGCACGATCCTGACGCGCCAGTCGACAAGGCGTTGGCGCTGGACGAGGAGCGCCGCCGCCTGCTGGCCCAGGTGGAGGAGCTGAAGGCCCAGCGCAACGTCGAAAGCAAGCGCATCGGCCAGTTGCTGCGTGAAGGCCAGCGCGCTGAGGCCGACGCGCTCAAGAGTGATATGACGCACGTTGGCGATCAGATCAAAACCTTTGACGACCGACTTAAGATCATCGACGAGGAACTGTTCGACGCGATGAGCCGCATCCCCAACTTGCCGCTGCCTGGCGTGCCGGTGGGCAAGGACGACAGCGAGAATATCGTCGTGCGCACCTGGGGAGAGCCGCGCCCGTTCGACTTTCAGCCGCTCCCCCACTGGGACATCGGCGAGGCCTTGGGTATTCTCGATTTTGAGCGCGGCGTCAAGCTGTCGGGCAGCCGCTTCTACGTGCTGAAGGGGCTGGGCGCGCGCCTGCAGCGCGCGCTGATCAGCTGGATGCTGGACGTGCATATCGCTGACCACGGCTACAGCGAGGTCTATCCACCCTACATCGTGCGCGCTCAGACGCTGTTCGGCACGGGCAACCTGCCCAAATTTGCCGACAATCTCTACCGCGACGCTGAGGACGACCTGTGGCTGATACCCACGGCCGAAGTGCCCGTGACCAATCTCTATCGCGACGAGATCTTGCCACCCGGCAGCTTGCCGATTGGCCATGTGGCATACACGCCCTGTTTCCGCCGCGAGAAGATGTCGGCCGGCAAAGATGTGCGCGGCATCAAGCGCGGCCACCAGTTCGACAAGGTCGAGATGGTCAAGTTCGTGGAGCCGGAGCAAGGCGAGGCCGAGCTGGCCATCCTGCTGGACAACGCCGAGGACATCGCGCGCCGTCTGGGCATTCCCTACCGCGTCGTGCAGATGTGTACCGGCGATCTGGCCTTTGCGGCCGCGGCCAAGTATGACATCGAGCTGTGGGCGCCGGGTTGCGGCGAGTGGCTGGAGGTCAGCTCCTGCTCGCTGTTCACTGACTTTCAGGCCCGCCGCGCTAACATCCGCTATCGGCCGGAAGAAGGCGCCAAGCCGCGCTACGTCTACACGCTCAACGGATCGGGCCTGGCCCTGCCGCGCGTCATGATCGCCGTGTTGGAGACCTACCAACAGCCTGACGGCAGTGTCGCCGTGCCGGAAGTGTTGCGGCCGTATATGGGTGGGGTGGAGGTCATTCGGTAGATTGGCAGACTGGTAGATTGGCCAGGCCTGCGGCGCGCCTGACCAATCTACCAATTTCCCAATCTACCAACCTTGACTCAATCGCCCCCCTGTGCTAAAATGCAGCCGTCCTGAGGGAAAGGAATTTCACCCCGGAGGGATGGCCGAGCGGTCTAAGGCGGCTGTCTTGAAAACAGCTGTGGCAGCAATGTCACCGGGGGTTCGAATCCCTCTCCCTCCGCCTTGGTCAACTAACAATTGAATACGGGGAGGTCGCATAGTACGGTCTAGTGCGCCCGCCTGCTAAGTGGGTAGGGGTAGCAATATCCCTCGAGGGTTCAAATCCCTCCCTCCCCGCCTGGTTATGTCCCAGTAGCTCAGTGGATTAGAGCGCTTCCCTGCGGAGGAAGAGGTCACAGGTTCGAGTCCTGTCTGGGATACAAGAAAAGCCGCTCCTTGAAGATTGTTTTCGAGGAGCGGCTTTTGTTTTCTGATCTGTTGGTTCAGCCAGTAGGTGGCCGGTTCACTCGCAAAATCTTGCCCGCCAACGGCTTCTGGGTCTGGATCACATCATGGATCCGTGCAGCCTGGCCAGAGAAGTCGAGATCGGCTGTGCAGAGAACGATGCCATGATGAGCAGGGTTTTGACGATGTAACTTCAGGAAGTGCTTTCGATTGATTGTCAGTACGGCGCGTCTATCAGCGGTAGCTTCCTCCAACACCGCATCGTCGGGGTACTCCTGGTTTGCCTTGCCGCTTTCCTGAATGGTCACTACATCGTGCCCCAACGCTCGCAGTGCTTCGACCACAGGCAAGGGAAAGTTCTCGTTGGAATACAGTCGCGCCATGGATTAAGCTGTCTCGTTTTCGCGAACCTGTCTCTTGATTTCTCCCGGGTGGCGGCGAGCATACTGCCAGGCATTTGCCAGATCCTTTGAACTGAGAGTTGGGAAGGCTTGCAGCAGGTCGGCGTCACTCGCCCCTAACTGGCTGTACTGCACCAACGCCCAAACCGGGATGCGTGTTCCCTGGACGCGCGCATCGCCCCCGCAGATGCCTGGCGTCTTCACAATCCCAGGAACGTCGCTGCTCAGATCGCGCGCGATCAGCTGCAGGAGCTGCATTTTCTCTGACTGATTCATCTCATCAAGAAGCTGCTCTGCCTTCTCAATCGTTGTCATCATTGCGCTGGTCATCGTTACTACTCGTTGCAGTTTCAGTGGTAATCAAGACCCAGATTACCATCCGCACGATGATTTGTCAAGCAAGTTCCGATCACTCAGCTCAGGGCCGCGCCACACTTGCCGCAGAAACGATCACCGGCTTGCAGACGATGCCCACATTGGGGACAGAAGTTGAGCGTACCCTTGTCGGCTGCCACGGCCACGGGGACCGGCGGGCGGCCCGGGCCGCTGCCGTTGACCTGGCGCAGCGCGGTGATTTCGGCCTCCAGGCTGGCATCCAGCGCGGGATCAGCCTCGGCTTTCTTCAGCGTATCGATCTGCTTCAGCACCAGCGCCGCCTGGCCGCGCAAATGAGCGTCGAAGGCTTGGTAGTCAGCCTCCGAGGCCTTGCCCACTTGATAGTCGAAGCGCAATTCCTTGATCGCCCGATAGATCGCATCGCGCTCCGCTTGCAGCTCCGTCAGGGGATCGGCCAGTGTTTCCGCTGTCAGATCGTCCTGGTATTGGCCGCGGCGCTCTTGTAGGAGGGGCCAGGCCACGGCGACAACAGCAATGCCCAGCAGCAGCAGGGCGCCTGAGAATACGACAATAGTCATGGGTGCGTTCGTTGCGTGGAAAGCGGGGCCTGGGCAACCAGGCCCCGCAAGAAGTTCATCAGGCCGGTTGGGCGCCGCGCGGAGCCGGCGCAGGCACATTGACGCGCTCCGTCTCCTTTTGGTGCGGCCACACGGCAGCCAGCGTGCCCAGGAGCATCACCACGCCGCCGATCCACATCCAGCTCATCATTGGGTTCACGTAGACCTTGAAGGAGGCTGTCTGGCCCGTGCCTTCCCAGCCGGCCAATACCACGTACAGGTCCTCGGCCGGCCCCATGCGAATCGCAATCTCGTTGGTGGGCTGGTCACGTCCGGCCGCTGTGCGGTAGAAATGCATGGCCGGCGTGACGGTCCCGGCCGGCCGGCCGTTGCGCGTCACCAGCAAGCTGGCCTCGACCGCGTCGTAGGAAGGGGCGGCTGATTGCGTCAGGCCGTTGAAGGTCAGCACATAGTTTTCGACCTGGATCGTCTCGCCGCTCGCCAGGTTGGCCTGGCCCTCGGTTTGGTAGACGTTATGACCGATAATGGCGATCATGATCATCACCACGCCCAGGTGGACGATATAGCCGCCGTAGCGCCGTTGGTTGCGGCGCAGCAGTTGCAGCAGCGCCACAGGCCAGATTTCGCCCTTGCTGGCCCGCCGCACTCTCGCCCCGCGGTAGAACTCCTGCATGATGCCGCCCGCCACGAAGCCGGCCACAGCATAGGAGATGGTCGGGTAGATCTTCTGGTTGCCTACCACAAAGCCCAGCGCGCCAATCGCCAGGCCGAAGAGCAATGGGAAGGTGAAGTTCTTGATCAACGTTTCCTTGCTGGAGCGACGCCAGCCCAACAGCGGCGCACTGCCCATCAGAGCGATTAGCAGCACGAACAGCGGCCCCGTGACCTTGTTGAACCAGGGCTCGGCAAAAGACATGTGCTCGATGGGTAGGAACTGGCTCAAGGCGTCGGAGGTGATGGGGTAGAGCGTGCCGAACAAGGTGACCGCTCCAATGAACACCAGGATCAGGTTGTTGAACAGGAAGGCCGACTCGCGGCTGACCATGCTGTCCAGGTGGTTGGGGCTGCGCAGGTCCGGCAATCGCCAGCCCAGCAGCGCCAGGAAGCCGAACATGGTCGTGACGATGAAGGTCAGGAAGAAGGGGCCGATATCCGACTGGGCGAAGGCATGCACCGATTCGATGATGCCGCTGCGGGTGATGAACGTGCCGACGATAGTCAGCTCGAATGTCAAGAAGATCAGCGCCATGTTCCAGACCTTGAGCATGCCGCGCCGCTCCTGAATCATGATCGAATGCAGGAAGGCAGTTGCGGTCAGCCAGGGCAGGAAGCTGGCGTTCTCGACCGGGTCCCAGGCCCAAAAGCCGCCCCAACCTAGCTCTACATAAGCCCACTGCGAGCCCATCAGGATACCGGCCGTCAGGAACATCCACGGCACCAGCGTCCAGCGGCGGATGGTGCGAACCCAGTCGTTGCCCAGCTCGCCGGTGGCCAGCGCCGCCACAGCAAAGGCGAAGGGCACCACCAGGCCGATCCAACCCAGGTAGAGCATGACCGGGTGGATCACCATCCAGTAGTTTTGCAGGATCGGATTCAGGCCGCTGCCGTCGGTGAGCTGAGCAGGCACTGCGCCGGCCGGTGCAAACACAGCCGAGGGCATGCTGCCGTCAGGCATCAGCCACAGACGGCTGAACGGGTTGGCAACGAAGATCACCACAGAGAGGAAGAAGAGGATGACGCCCAGCAGTACAGCCGTCACGTAGGGCCGCAGCACCGGCTGGCGCTTCCATTGCGCCAGCGTCACTGCCACAGCGTAGCAGCACAGCACAAACGTCCAGAAGAGCAGCGAGCCTGCCTGGCCGCCCCAGAAGGAGGAAATGTTGTAAAACAGCGGCTGCGTGTTGCTCACCTGGTTGGCGACGTAGGTCAGGCTGTAATCGCGCCGTACCAGCGATAGCACCAGCGCCAGACTGGCCAGGGCCACAAAGCCGCCGACCACGTAGAGGGCGTTGCGGCCCGCCACCACCAGCGCCGGACGCTTCATCCAAACGCCGGCCAGGTTCATCCCAATACCAACCACAGCAACTACGAAGGCAATCACCAGTGCGATCAAACCAAGATCGGCCATAGTTCGCTCCTGAATAACTATTTCAAAGGGCCGGTCTACGTCTGGCCGTCCCATATCGTCCAACGCAACCAGCGTACCAATCTACCAGCTTACCAATCTACCAATCCACTCAACCTGTCTCACCATTCAGCAGTTTGCGAATCTCAGCCGCAATGGCGGCGCGCGTCGTCGGGCCGATGAAAACCTTGGTCACGTTGCCCTGCTGGTCGATGATAAAGGTTTCAGGCAGGCCCTGCACACCGTAGGCGTTGTAGATGCGCCCCTGGATGTCCGGGCCGTTGGGGTAAGTGATGCCGTATTGCTCCAGCCACTGCAGGTTGAGCGGCTCTTGGTCCAGGTAGTCGACGCCGATGAACGCCACGCCCTGGTCCTTGAAGTCTTGCCAGGCCAGCTCCAGATCGACCGCTTCGTCCTTGCAAGAGATGCACCAGGTAGCCCAGAAGTTCAACACCACGACTTGCCCTTGCAGCTCGGAGAGACGCAGGGTTTCGCCGTCAAAGGTGGTCAGTGTGAACTCGGGCGCCATGCCATCGTCGACTCGCTGGTCGCCGGCATTGACCAGGCCGTAGACCAACACCGCCACGAAGAAAACTGCAACGGCCAGCACCAGCCAGCGGCCGATGCCGCCTGACTTAGCGGGCGGTGGGGTAGGGGGTGTCACGTTTTCTATTGTCATACAACACTCCACTCAAAAGGTCAGCGCCAGCCACCCGATTCCTGTAAGCTACCGGGCCGGCGCTCGAATCGTTACTCCAGTCGCTGTAAGTCCGCATCGACTTGAGCCAGGTAGTCCTCGTTGTCGGTCTGAGCGGTCGCTGTCAGCGGCCGGGAAATCGGCGACGCGCCGGCAGCACCTGCCGGCGCCTTGGTCCAGCCGCGCAGGGTCATGAAGATCCAGACTGCGCCGCCGATCAAGGCGACCACGGGCAGGAGCCATACCAGCCAGTTGAGACCTTCGCGCGGCGGCTCGCCCAGCACGACCGGGCCGTACTGCGCCACAAACTCCTGCTTGATCTGCTCCTTGGGCACGCCAGCCGCCAGCCGGTCCGAGATCACCTGGCGCATCTGGACGCAGGCCTGCAGGTCGCAGTTGTCCAGCCGCACGCCGTTGCACAGCGGACAATACAGCTCACGCGCGACTGCTTGAATCTGGTCCAGGGAAGGTGGTGGGTTTTCTTGCGCCTGGGCGGTGGGGACGATCAGCGCCAGGACAATACAGATGGCGACAACTATGCGCTGCCACCGCTCTCCCCGCCATAGCCGGTCAACAGCGCCATGCTTGATGTGGTGATTCATACTTGTTGCGTTTCTACCGTGTAGATTGACTTATTCAGCCGACAAGGACGCAATTATACCACAGATCGACCGGTTGGCTAGTTTGGGCATAGCAAGTTCATTGCTTCTCAAGACAGGCGCCTCGCCGAGGGGTTTTCACCGCGCGCTTGAAAACTTGACAGTTTTTGACAAATTTGGTACAAGCTAACATAAGTCGCAGAGACGGTAGTTTATTCGCACCTTTTATTGGTCCTTTTATCTGCATGGAGAGCCGCCGATGTCCCCCCGAACACCTTTCAGATTGGCGATTATCGCGATTGTCCTGATCGCCCTACTCGTTCCGGCGCTGCCAGCCGCGGCGGCGCCGGTTTCGCAAAGCGGCGGCGTGCATATCGTTCAGCGCGGCGAGACGCTCAGCCAGATCGCCCGCAGCTATGGCGTCAGTATGGCTGCCCTGGCGCAGGCCAACGGCATCAGCAACCCCAACTTTATCTATGCTGGCCAGCGCTTGACAATCCCTGGCGCATCGGGCGGCTCCAGCTCGGGCGGCTCCAGCGCTAGCGGCGGCGTTCATGTGGTCCGTCCTGGCGAAAACCTGAGCAGCATAGCTGCCCGCTACGGCACGACGGTGGCCGCCTTGGCGCGGGCCAACGGTATCGCCAACCCTAACCACATCTACGCGGGGCAGCGCCTGACGATCGCTTCTGGATCTGTCAGTAGCACGCCCAGCCAACCGGCGACGCCCAGCCAGCCGGCCGCCAGCAGCGGCCGCTGGATTGACATCAATCTTAGCAGCCAAACACTCACAGCCTATGAGGGCAGCAGCCCCGTCTTCAGCACGTTGATCAGCAGCGGCTCGACCTTTGCCACCCCGACCGGCACGTACAGCATCCTTTATCACGTGCAGTCGCAGCGCATGACCGGCCCAGGCTATGACCTACCCAACGTGCCCTGGGTGATGTACTTCACCAATCGAGGCCACGCGATTCACGGCGCCTACTGGCACAACAACTTTGGCCAGCCTATGAGCCACGGCTGTATCAACATGCGGCCCAGCGAGGCCGAGTGGCTTTACAGCTTCACCCCGAACGGAGCCCAGGTTGTGGTGCATTACTAGCATCTGCAGCCTGCGTGATGCGTGATGCTGATCCAAAAAGCTAATTTCTGGGCCGAAGTGGACGGTGAGGTCGTATTGAGCGAGTGGCGTGTACAATTGCTGCAAGCCATCGACCAGGCTGGCTCCATCAGCGGCGCGGCCCAACAACTCGACATACCCTACAAGCTGGCCTGGGAGCGCATCCATGAGATGGAGGCGCGCCTGGGCCAGTCGTTGGTGGACGCCCAAGTAGGCGGCGCCGGCGGCGGCGGCGCCACGCTCACCCCGCTGGCGCGCGACTTTGTCCGGCGCTGGCGCGAGTTCAATCAAGGGTTGGAAGCCATGGTGGCCCAGCGTTTCGCGGCGGCCTTTGGCGATTGGTCTCCCCACCCGCAGGGCAACTGACCAGGCAATTGACGGCGGAGCAAGGCCCCAGCGCTGCTGGGGCTGTCTCTATGGCTGCGAGGCCTGGCGCCCGGCGCCTCTTTTCAAGACTCACTCCATGACTTCAAGCCGTCGTATCTGGCTGTTGACAGCTATTCTGGTCGTGGCGCTGGCCCTGGGCATTGTCCTGGGGCGTTTTGTCTTAGCCCCCGCAGCGCCGCCGGCTGGCCAGTTCGAGCCGGTAGCTCTGGAGACTGCCGCCCCCACGGCTACGGCGACACCCACCGCCCCTGCACCCTCAGCCACGCCTACACGTCTCACGGCCACGAAGACTATCCACAGCACGCCCACCCCGACGGCCCTGCCCGCTGCGCCTGTGGCCCGCACCCCGGGCCCCACCGTCGCACCCGACCTGGCCCTGGAGTTCAGCAAGCTCAAGCCCAACCAGTACCTGGGCGTCGTGGCTCAACGCTACGGCGTCTCACTGGACGAGTTGGTGAAGCTGAGTGGCATCGAAAACCCCGACGTTGTCCCCATCGGCCAGGGCCTGGTCATCCCCCACCGGCCGGGCCGCAACACCCCCGATCAAGTTCTCCTGCCCGACAGCGAGTTGGTCTACGGCGCCGGTTACATCGATTTTGACATCAACGCCTTTGTGGCCGAGCAGGGCGGCCGGCTATCGCAAGTCCAGATGACCGGATCGAACGGTGAGCAGTGGAGCGGCGCGGACGTAGTGGAACGGGTGGCCATGCGCTACAGCGTCGGCCCGCGCGTGCTGCTGGCCATGATGGAGGCCGGCAGCGGCTGGGTCACCAATCCTGACCCGCAGGGCATCGCCGCCGACTATCCTCTGGGCCACACCAACGGCGCGCCCGGCCTGCTGCCGCAGCTCGAATGGGCCGCCGACGCGTTGAACCAGGGCTTCTACGGCTGGCAAGATCGCGGCGAGACCGCCATTCGCTTCGAGGATGGCACACTGGCGCGCGGCGCACCCGGCCTCAACCCCGGCACTGTGGCGGTTCAGCATGCCTTAGCGGCTGATACGACCTATAGCCAGCTTTCCGAACGCTTGGCGGATTTCGACGCGGCCTACCGCAAGCTATTTGGCGATCCCGCGGCGCTGGACGCCGGCCCGGTGCTGCCGGCTGGCCTGGAGCAGCCGCTGCTACACCTTCCCTGGCTGCCGGGGGAATGGTGGCACATGACCGGCGGGCCGCACGGCGGCTGGATGCCCAGCAGCGGCTGGGCTGCGCTGGACTTCGTGCCGGAGAGCGCGCAGATCGGCAACTGCGTGCCCGCGCCGTCGTGGGCCGTGGCCGCTGCGCCGGGTGTGGTCGTACGAAGTATGCCCGGCGAGATCCTGCTGGACCTGGACGGCGACGGCGACATGCGCACCGGCTGGGTGTTGCAGTACCTGCACATCGTCGATCAGCCAGAGATGGGCGCGCTGCTGGGGCAGGACGACCCCGTGGGCCGGCCGAGCTGTGAGGGCGGCGCGGCCGAGACCACGCATCTGCACTTTGCGCGGCGCTACAACGGCCTGTGGGTGGATGCCGGCGGCCCCGCGCCCATGGTCTTGGACGGCTGGACAGCCTATGGCGGGTTCGAGTACGAGGGGGGCATGACCCAGCCCGGCCAGCCCGATCGCCTGGCAGAGCACTCGCGCGATCGGGCGGTCAATGGGCTGTTGCGGGAGTAATCGGCCTGCTCATCGCCTCATTCCATCAGCGATCTGATGAGTTCATCTCGCGTCACGCCGAGATGATCTGCCACATCCCGCAATACTGCGTTGAGCGTACCTACGCGCAGGGGATTGTGCCGTGGGATGGTCACGTGATGTTCCCCCTGCTTGAATGTGGTCAATCGAATATGGCTGCCGGCCTGTCGCGTCGTTTCGTAGCCGTGCCTGCGCAACCTGGCTGCCAGTTCCTCACCGCCTAAATCACGTGGCAGCTTCATACAAGCATCATCTCATCTCGGACAACGTGCAGGCGAACCATGCCGGGCCGCATTTCTTCGTCAAAATGGCAAGTTACTGCGTCCTGAACCGCCGCCTTAAGTTCTTCCCAGGTATCGGCTTCGGTATAGATTGAATGTCCCAGCGCCTTGGCCACAAACCCACCTTCTGGGGCTTCTTCGATCACAAAAATCAGTTCTTGTGTCATGTCATTCGCCTTTCACGGTCTATACTGGCTCGTTGGTATTTGTCCTCCGGAGCCTGGCAGCACAACAACACTTGCACGTGGTGCTGTTCTGCGCACTCAATCAGAATTGTCCATCGGTAGGATACATTATGCCACAGAATCAGAGATGTTCAAGTCGCGCAATCACTGGTGTCAACCGCTTGTAGCAACGACAGCCACCTTGTGCTTCTCTTCCTCTACCAGGATGCGGCGCAAAGTCTTGCCGACCTGGCTCTTGGGCAGCTCCGTGCGAAATTCGACCAGGGTGGGCACCTTGTAGGGCGCCAAGCGCTCCTTGCAGAAGTCCCGCAGCTCCTCGACCGTGGCGCGCTGGCCTTCCTTGAGCACCACGAAGGCCTTGACTGTCTCGCCCCGCTTGGCGTCAGGCACACCCACCACCGCGGCCTCCAGTACCTTGGGATGCGTAAACAGGACCTCTTCGACCTCGCGCGGCACGATGTTGAAGCCGCTGGCGATGATCAGGTCCTTCTTGCGATCCACGATGCTGAAGTAGCCGTCCGCGTCCATGACCGCGATGTCGCCCGTGTGCAGCCAGCCGTCCGCGTCGATGGCGTTGGCCGTCTCCTCCGGGCTGTCATAGTAGCCTTTCATCACCTGCGGCCCGCGCACCACCAGCTCGCCGGCCTCTCCGACGTCCAGGAACTTGGTCACGCCCTGCTCGTCAGGCTCCAGGGCGACGATGGCCAGCTCGGTGCTGGGAAAGGGCATGCCGACGGCGCCGATTTTGGTCTGGCCAAAGACCGGATTGCCCGCGGTCAGCGGGGAAGATTCGGACATGCCGTAGCCCTCCACCAGCTTGCCGCCGGTCACGGCCTCGAACTGCTGCGCCACCTCGGCCGGCAGCGACGCGCCGCCGCTGAGGCAGACGCGGATGCTGTGCAGGTCGTGCTCAGCCACCCGGGGATGGTTGAGGATGGCGATGTACATGGCCGGCACGCCGGGATAGACCGTGACCTTCTCGTGGGTGATGATCTGCATCAGGTGTAGCGTGTTGCGGGGATCGGGCGCCAGCAGCAGCTCGCCGCCCAGCTTGAGGCAGGTCAGCATGCCCACAGTCATGCCGTAGACGTGGAAGGCCGGCAGGGCCAGCAGGAACTTCTCGCCGCCTGGCTTGAGCGAAGGCACCCAAGCGTTGATCTGGGCGATGTTGGCCACCAGGTTACGATGGGTCAGCTCGGCAGCCTTGGGCAGGCCCGAGGTGCCGCCGGTAAACTGGAACACCGCTGTGTCGTTGGCCGGGTCGATGGGCACGCTGGGCGCTGTGGCCGGGGCCGCGGCCAGCAGATCGCTCATAAAATGGGCGCCGGCGCGCAGCGTTACGTCCTTCATCAAGCCGCCCGCGCGCACTTGTTTGGCCACGCTGCTGCGGAAGGGCTGGCCGATGCTGTCGGGGATGTCGGCCAGGATGATGGTTTTGATCGCCGTGCGCGGCTGGATCTCCAGCACGCGCTCGTAGAGGCCGCTGAGGGTGACGATGGTCTCGGCCCCGGCGCTGCGCAGCAGCGGCGTCAGCTCGTGAGCCGGATAGGTGGGGTTGGTGTTGACCACGATCGCGCCGGCCTTGAGCACGCCGAAGTAGGCGATCACCAACTGCGGGATGTTGGGCAGCATCAGCGAGACGCGGTCGCCCTTGGCCACACCCAGTTGCGCCAGAGCCGCGGCGAAGCGATCGCTCAGCCGGTTGAGCTCGGCGTAACTCAGCTTGGCCTGCACCCGCAGCCCCAGCGGCAGGTAGCGCAGCACCATGCGCAGCGCCGTGTGGTCAGGAAAGCGTGCCGCCGCGTCCAACAGCGCTTGCTGCACGGTGGTGTTGGGGACGTCAACGCTGTGGGCGACGTCCGGCTCATAGTGGGCAAACCAGCGGAAATCTGGGGTCATGGCGATGGGTCTCCGGGCGTGGATGAGGATGGTGTGACGGAGTCCATTCTACACCCGTTGGCCGGGCCAGCCTATTTTGCCCCTACCGATGCGTTCTTGGAATGGCTTTTCACCCGGAGGTCGAACTGGGTGGGGACAGTTCGACAGCCTGTTCTTTGCGACACTGGCACAGCCGATCTGCTCCAAAGTGGGCAGCGTTACCCCGGAGATTGAGTTTGACGGATGCTATCCATCCTGCTATACTTGGTACCATGACTAGCGGATTTGATACTTTGCACAATCAGAAAACCGGTGCCGTTCTTGAACCCTTAGAACTGGCCTTGCTAGCCTTGGACAAACCGAAGGCGGTTCGACGTACGCCTCTCAAAGGGGGCGGGACGGGAGCAACCAAGACAACTGCGGCTAGCTCTGCGCGCCTGGCAGATAGCTTTGAACTGCGCAATGCGGCGGACTTTGCCGTGTACAGCGCCAGCCACCCGCAGTTGACAGACTTCCTACAGGCAAGCCATCAAGAACTGCGCCGGTTGTTTGGCCATGAGCCCAAATTTGTGCTGGAAGTCGTGCGAGACCCGGAGGCTTCAGCTCCCAGCGATTTTCTGTTTGTCAACATCCGTACTGCCATGCCGGTAGACGAAGCCATGGCGCGCCTTGATCAGTTCGACGACAGCTGGTACCTCGACCAAGTCGACCTGTTTGGTGAGTTGGTGAACTTCAACCTGGAATTCTATGACCTTTGAGTGGATGGATTACCTGGCCCTGGCCAAGAACCTGTCTGCATCGCCAGCCTCGCCTGGGCCGGAGGAGGCTGCGCTGCGCACTGCCACCAGCCGCGCCTATTATGCAGCGCTGCATCTGGCATCGCAACGCGCACAGGCAGAAGGCTACATCCCTACCTTCAGCGGCGACGACCATCAAGGCATCAGTCGCCACTTCCGTACGCTAGGCGCTGATCGAGTACGCAAGAAGATCGCGTCCGACCTGGATCGCATGCGCAAGTCGCGCAACCAGGCCGATTACGATCTGACGCTAACTCAGACGCCGCGAGCCATGGCGGAATTGACAATCAAGTCCGCAGAGCAAACCATCATCACGCTTGTGTCGTTGGAATAGCCGGCGACCTCCTCCTCCCCGCAGCCTCCCGGCTCTCTACAACTCCCCCCAAAACGTCCGATCCAGCACCGCCGGCAGCAGCGCATCCAGCTCAGCCTGCTGCGTCTCCCACCCCGCGTCCCGCAGCTTGGGCTCGACGTGGATGCGGCAGGTGTCGGCTTCGTTCATGTCACGCTACGCCATCACCAACACGCTCTCCGCCTCTTCTGGCAGTGTAATGGCGACGAACATCGATGCCGGATACAGATAGCCGTCGGGTTCCGACTTATCCTCATCGAGGACGCGCAGCATGTTGTGTGATGCCGCTTTGGAATCCGCTACAGTGCGGTAAACCTTGCCCAAAATCAAGCTTGCTGGATTCGTACCGTTGTTGATGCAGATCACGTACTTATTCATCGATCACCCGTATCTCTGATTGTGCTGAGAATTCGAAACTCAATCATCGATCTCTGCCACTACGAACATAATTCAAGCAACAGGTATTGTACATCAAGCACAACCTGTTGCCAAACGCGCTCAATTCACTGGGGTTGCTACTCGCTCTCCCTGACTTGCCTCTCACCTCGCAATCCGTATAATCCAATGCCATGCGTGAATCGTCGTATCCAATGGTCTCCGTCGAGGATGCCCTCGCCCTTATTTTGAGCCAGGTTGCGCCATTGCCAGCTGAGCTGACGCCGCTGCACGATGCCTTGGGTCGGGTGCTGGCTGAGGACGTGCATGCCCCGGCCGCGCAGCCCCCCTTTCCCGCCGCGGTGGTGGATGGATTCGCCTTGATCGCCGCCGACGGCGCTGGCCCGCGGCGGTTGATCGGCGAGCAGATGGCTGGCTACGTGGCGGAGATCGTAGTTGAGCCGGGCACGGCTGCGCGCATCACCACCGGCGCGCCCATCCCGCCCGGCGCGGACGCGGTGGTGATGGTCGAACGCGCCGACGAGGTGGACGGCTGGGTGACGCCGCACCCAGGCCAAAACTTGCGCCCCGGCCTGGGTATCCGGCCGGTCGGTTCGGATGTGCAGGCCGGCCAGCAGGTGCTGACGGCCGACCAGGTGTTAGGACCGGCAGAGCTGGGCGTGCTGGCCTCGTTGGGCATGGATCGAGCGCTGGTCCACCGCCGGCCCGTGGTGGGCGTCTTCTCCACCGGGGACGAACTGGCGGAGCCAGGCCAACCGTTGGCTCTGGGCCAGATCTACGACAGCAATCGACCCATCCTGCTGGCAGCCGTGGCCCAGGCCGGCGGCCAGCCGCTGGACCTGGGTATCATCCGTGACCGGCCGGGCGAGTTGGAGCAGAAGCTGGCGGCCGGGCTGGTCGCGGCCGACCTGCTGGTCAGCTCGGGCGGCGTCAGCATGGGCGAGTTGGACCTGCTCAAGCCGCTGTTGGCCCGCTGGGGCGTGGTCCATTTCGGCCGCGTGCAGATGAAGCCAGGCAAGCCGATGACCTTCGCCACACTGCCAGCGAGGTCGGCTAACGGGCAGATCGATCCTGCTGGGCGGGCTAAGCCAATCTTCGCCCTGCCGGGCAATCCCGTTTCGTCGTTGGTCACTTTCCAGCTTTTCGTGCGGCCGGCCATCCGCCGTCTGCTGGGCTATCAAGCTGTGGGCCTGCCACAGATCAACGCCGCGCTTGGCCACGAGTTGCGCCTGGACCCGGAGCGGCCGGAATACCACCGCGTGACCCTGCGTCGCGAAGATGGCCGCTTCGTGGCCGTCTCCACCGGCAGTCAGGCCTCCAGCCGGCTGCTGTCGGCCAGCGGCGCCAATGGGTTGCTGGTGCTGGAACAGGCGACCGGTGTGCTGCCGGCCGGCGTCGAGCGGCCGGTGCTGATGCTGGATGATGGCTGGCTGAGCGGGTGACTGAGGTTCAATGAACGATTCAACGCGATTAACGCACTTGGATGAGAGCGGTGCAGCCCACATGGTTGACGTTGGCCACAAGGCCGACACCGAGCGCGTGGCCGTGGCCGCAGGCGAGGTGCGCATGGCCCCTGCGACGCTGGCTGCAATCGTGGCCGGCGACCTGCCCAAGGGCGATGTGCTGGGCACGGCCCGCATCGCCGGCATCATGGCCGCCAAGCGCACCCCCGACCTGATCCCGTTGTGCCATCCCTTGCTGCTCAGCCAGGTGGCCGTTGACTTGCAGCCGGATGTGGACAACAGCCGGGTTGTCATAATGGCCACGGTGCGCTGTCACGGCCAGACCGGCGTCGAGATGGAAGCGCTGACCGCAGTCGCGGCCGCGGCGTTGACCGTCTACGACATGGCCAAGGCGCTGGAGAAGGGCATAGTCATCGGCGAGATCCGGCTGCTGGAGAAGCGCGGGGGGAAGAGCGGCGACTGGGTGACAAGGTGACAAGGTGACAGGGTGACATGCGAAGAACCGGACGTACACGGCAATGACCAATCTACCAATCTACCAATCTACCAATCTACCAACCATTGACGTGCAAGTGCGCTTGTTTGCCTCCTTGCGCCAGGCGGTGGGCGTGGGGACGTTGAGCCACAGCCTGCCATTGGGCGCAACGGTGGCGGATTTGGTGCGGGCGTTGGCGGCCGAGTATCCGCAGTTGCCCACGGCGGCCGGCGCGATCTTTGCCTCGGTCAACCGTGTCTATGCCGGCCAGGATACCATCTTGAAGCCGGGCGACGAGGTGGGACTGTTTCCGCCGGTCAGCGGTGGGCAGCCTGGGCCGCGGCTGTTCGAGATCACCGAGGCGCGCCTGTCGCTGGACGATGTGGCCGGCCGCGTGGCCGCGCCCAACCGCGGCGCTGTGACCGTCTTCACCGGCCTGGTGCGGGGCGAGACCGACCTGGCCAACCCCTACGCGGCCGCGCCGCAGGCGGTCAGCGGCGATGAGCAAGGCCGGCTGCGCACCGATTATCTGGAGTACGAGGCCTACGCTGAGATGGCCGAGGCGGTGATGGCCCAGATCGGCGCAGAGGTGCAGGAACGCTGGCCGCAGATCGAAGCTGTCGGCATCGTCCACCGCGTTGGCCGCATCGAAGTGGGCGAGCCCAGCGTGATTATCGCCGTGGCGGCGGCCCATCGCAAGGGTGCCTTCGACGCGTGCAGCTACGCCATCGAGCGGCTCAAGGCCATCGTGCCTGTCTGGAAGAAAGAGGTTGGCCAGGATGGTCAGTGGTGGGTCGAAGGCCCGCGCGAGGCCAATCCGGCGCAGTCCGTCATCCTACCTTGAGGTGCAGACTTCGGAAGTCGCCGCATTTATAGAAGCAGAGTCCATCACTGTGGCCCAGATGTTACCTAAGTTGGCGACTTCCGAAGTGTGGGCCCGCTTTGTGCCCTATGCGCTCCCTGTGGTATAATCCCACCGTCAGCAGCGAAGCACCTTGACAAAAGGATAGGACAGGCTGGAGCGCCGTCGCTGGTCGTCCGTTGTGCGGGCGGCCAGAGGAACTTCCCGACTCCCGCTCGCGCCCCCTTCGGGGGACGTGAGAAGGTTGCCTCACGAAACAGCAAGTGAGGGCGCTGCGGCCGCAAGGGCGCAGCGACTACAACCGCAACAGAAAGCACTCCCGGCGCAGGCCGCTGGCAACAGCGGCCCCGTCAGGGCTGAAACGGTGGGGTAAGAGCCCACCAGCGGCGGCGGCGATGTCGCCGGCTAGGCGAGCGTGCAACTGGGAGCAAGGCGAGTGGGCCGGGCTGCGCGAGCAGTTCGGTCTCGTCGCAGCAGGGACGGCGAGGCCGGGTAACACCCGGCAAGCCAGGACCGGCCTTAGGTCTGCGGACCTGAGAGACAGATGACGGCCTCGACAGAATCGGGGGTACATCCAGCTTGTTTCTACTTCGCTCTTGATTGCCGACGTGGCGGAACTGGCAGACGCGTCAGACTTAGGATCTGGTGACCTAACGGTCGTGGGAGTTCAAATCTCCCCGTCGGCACTGAATGGCTCTTTTGACTCGCTTCATGCGACCCCTCGTTCCACCCCATTTGCCACGATCTAGCCCAGCTCACGCTGGTGTGTGTGGCAATACCTGGCCCGCCGGGGCATCCATGCACACGTGTAACCGCAGCAACCGATAAGAGGAAGTCCATCATGCTGAGCCAGGAACAACTCCGATCTATGTTGTCTGATCTGGAGTCCGACCGCGTCGAGCGCACCGTTTCTGTCAGCAACACCGACAAGTTCGGTCAGGCTATCTGCGCCTTTGCGAACGACTTTCCCAACCATCGACAGCCTGGGTACCTCATCATCGGGGCCAGCGACGACGGCCGGCCCAACGGCCTTGGTGTGACCGATGATCTGCTGCAAAACCTCGCTGCGCTGCGCTCCGATGGCAACATTCAACCTCTGCCGGCTATCACGGTCAGCAAACATACGCTGCCCGCTGGCGACCTGGCCGTAGTTGAAGTGCTGCCTTCGGACCTGCCGCCGGTTCGCTACAAAGGCAAAGTCTGGATTCGGGTTGGTCCCCGGCGCGCCACGGCGAGCGAACAGGAGGAGCGGCTGCTCAGTGAGCGGCGCATTTCCTTTGCCAGGTCTTTTGATGCTTTGCCCTGCCTGGAAAGCACCCTGGCGGATCTGTCTGAGGAACGCTTTTACCTTTCCTACCTGCGACGCGCTGTGGCTGAGGACGTGATCGCGGAAAACCGGCGCTCGTTCAAGCTGCAAGTGGCCAGTCTGCGCTTGTTTGATCTCAAACAAGATTGTCCGACCAACGGAGGCGTCTTGCTGCTGGCCGACAGTCCGACTTACTATTTTCCGGGTGCTTACGTCCAGTTTGTGCGTTATGCTGGCGCGGACATGAGCAGCGATGTGATCGACGAAAAACGGGCGATGGGTGATCTGCACACTATCCTGCAAACCCTCGATCTGTTGATCGACGTCAATCTGCGCCAGTATCCTGTGCCGGTCAGTGCGTTGCGCGAGGAAATCGTGGGCGACTATCCCCAAGTTGCTGTGCGGGAACTTGTCATCAACGCGATCATGCACCGCAGCTACCAGTCCAACGCGCCTGTACGACTGTTGTGGTTCGCGGATCACATCGAGATCAGCAACCCAGGCGGCCTCTATGGAGAGGCGTCACCCGAGAACTTCCCCTATGCGGTGGGTTATCGAAATCCCGTCATTGCCGAGGCCATACGGGTCCTGGGATACACGAACCGGTTCGGACAAGGGGTGTTGCGGGCGCAGACGGCGCTCGAGATCAACCGGAATCCTCCGGCCCGGTTTACTTTCGATCCCCACTACTTCTCCGTGCGGATCGACGCGCGCGCTGCCACCGGTTTTACGGCTCAGACTTGACTCGCGCCTGGCCCTCGATTCTTGACTAATATCACAACATGGATAAAATACGTCGTTGTCGGGCAGTTGAGCTTTTACAAATTAGTGATGGTAAGGGCGTTCTGGCAGTACGGGCCCGTGGCCTAGCGGGAAGGCGCCTCCTTTGCACGGAGGAGATCGTCGGTTCGAATCCGACCGGGTCCACCTCCGCGGCGCTGGCGGCAGCAGAACGTTTACTTACCTCCACAACAGAGTGTCAATGCGGGCGTAGTTCAGCGGTAGAACGTCTCCTTGCCAAGGAGAAGGTCGTGAGTTCGATTCTCATCGCCCGCTCTTGAGCGACTAGCAGTGGCATCTGGCGTATGGCATTGAAGTTTCAGTGGCATACGCTGGTTTGATTAAGGGCCCTGCGACGCGCTTTCCATGCCGAGGTAGCTCAGTTGGTAGAGCACGCGACTGAAAATTGCGGAGTCCCCAGTTCAAGTCTGGGCCTCGGCACCAGGTCTTTCCCCGGAGTGCGTCTGGGGCAGTATTCGGGGATCGTCTAATGGCAGGACAGGGGACTTTGGATCCTCTAATCATGGTTCGAATCCATGTCCCCGAGCTTGCGCCTTTGGTCGATGACCGCCGTTAACAGAGCAGGTTGAACGAAGGTAGTATGGTGACCATAGCTCAATTGGCAGAGCACCTGGTTGTGGCCCAGGAGGTCGTGGGTTCGAGCCCCACTGGTCACCCCATCGGCTTGGTTCAGCACGCCCAGACATTGTTTGTCTGGGCGTTTTTTGTTCTGTCGCCGGAGGCATCGGTCCCTTTATTGGTGAATTGGAGGCGAGCATAGCCGTGACCTCGGTGCTGGTGCTCAACGCCACCTACGAACCACTCAGCGTGGTATCGATCAAGCGAGCTATCGTCCTGCTGCTGAAGGAGAAGGCCGAGTTGCTGGAAGCAGCCGAGACCACGCTGCGCGCGCGCGGCGTGGCCATGCCGGTGCCGTTGGTGATCCGCATGGTCTACTACGTGCGCATCCCGCGCTCGATGACGCTGCCCCTCTCCCGACGCACCATCATGGCACGCGACCAGTACACCTGCCAATACTGCGGCGCGACGCCTCAGCGCGTTGAGCTGACTCTTGATCATGTGCTGCCGCGCAGCCGCGGGGGCAAGACCGAATGGGAGAACGTCGTGGTGGCCTGCCGCATTTGCAACCAGAAAAAGGGCAACCGCACCCCCAAAGAGGCGCTGATGGTGCTGGCGCGACCACCGCGTCGTCCGCGCTACGTGGCTCTGGCTTTTTTGGGCGAGAACAATCAGCGCGAGGCATGGAACAAGTACCTGTTCTAGATGGTCGTCAGCGCGCAGGGGGGTTGACGGTGTGGGTTTCGATACGGCGGCCTACTCAACCCACGCCAATCTACCATCCTGCGCTGGTCATTCAACCCTTGCTAAACACAAACGGGCTGCCCCTGGAAGGGCAGCCCGTTCGTTTTCGCGCCGTAGCAGTTTATCGGATAATCCGAGGTGATGCTACGGCGCTTGGGTCATGACTACACATTAGCATCACCTCCTGTTGTAAGGATAGCGTTGGAGGGGTCGGCATTACGCCGAACGTGTCCGATTATCACATACTATTGCCTATCTGTCAACTATAGCGCCAGCTTAACATTCGAGCGGGATCTGGTCTGTAAGCTCTATCGCGTTATAGTCCAGCGCGCAGCGCCAGGCGTATACCTCAACACCCGCGCGTTGCGCCTGCCGCAGCGCCGCCGCAAAGGCCGGGTCGGCTGTGGCGTGGGGGGCAAAGCGTACAGCGTCGCTGCGCTGCACCACGAAGCCCACGGCCGACCGATCGCCGGCGCGGCGCAGCGCGGCCAGCTCAGCCAGGTGCTTGACGCCGCGCGTCGTGGGCGCGTCAGGAAAGAGGGCCAGGCCATTCTCGACCAGCGTGACCGACTTGACCTCCAGCCAGCAGCGCGGCCGGCTCGGGCCGGGGCCATCGCTGAGCAGGAAGTCCAGCCTGCTGGCCCCAACGCGCACCTCGCTTTGGACGTGGTCGTAGCCGGCCAGCGGCGCCAACCGGCTCGCGCCCAGCGCCTCGGCCACCAGCCGGTTGGGCAGACGCGCGTCCACTGACACTAGCGCGCCGGCATACGCCACCAGCGCCAGATGGCAGGCAGTCTTGCGTCCGATCAGATTCGGAAAAGGCGCCACCCAGACGGCCGCGTCGGGCGTGAACAGCTCGCCCAGCCGGCCGGAGTTGGGCACGTGCGCGGCCAGCAACTCCCCATCGCAGTCGACGATGGCGCGGAAACGGTTCTCGCGGCGCACGAAGCGGGCTGGCTGGAGGGGGGTGGGCCATTGCATGAGAGTGTCCTGGGTGTGCGCCGGCGGGTCACGGATTCATGGGGAGCGCAGGGGCGGTGGATTCCAACTGCGCCAGTGCGGCGTCTAGCTCAGCCGCGCTGGTCAGACGCTCTGCCGTCTGCATAAATGCCTGCAGCGAGGGGCTGAGCTCTCGTAGGCGCGTCAGCTTGGGGCCGATCGGGTCGCTGGCCGCCGCGCCAGTGGCGTAGCTGCCATGAAAGGCGAAGTAGGCCTGGTTCAGCACCCGCAGAAAGTAGCCATGCTCCGCGAAGGTCTGGCGGCGCGCCTCCATAAAGGCCTCGGCTTCGTCAACGTAGCCTCCAGCCAGCAGCTCGTCCACCACCAGCCGCGTGGCGCGCATCTGCGGCCCGAACTCGAACTCCACCGGCCCGCCGGCCTCTTCCTCCATCTGCTCCAGCGACTGCACGGGCGGCTCCGGCGGCGGCAGCAAGTCCGGGTAATAGCGGGCCAGCAGCGCTCTGCCCAGTTCCTCGCCCGCGATGCTGGCTACGGTCTCGTTGATGATAACGCTCTCCCCGCCGTCCAGGAAAGACCAACCGAGCGGCCGGAAAGCCAGGTAGTTGTGGATCCATTCGTGGGCTACGGTTTCAGCCGTCCAGGGCAGGCCGTAGCGGTCGATGACCATGGTTGGATAGACGCCGTAGCCGCCGGTGCCGGTGACGTAGGCCGACAGGGTTTCGTCTGCTGCGATGGCTTGCTCCAGCGCGGCGCGGCCCGCGCTATCCAGGTCGGGCAGCACGTCTACGGCGCGCAGGCGTTCGATGCGGTTGCGTGGGGAGATCACCAGCAGGTTGGGCGGCTCGCTGAAACGCATACGCACTGGGGGCCACACCAGGCTGGAGGTGGTCAGGCCCTCAGCCCGGATGATGGCGGTTAGCTGCTGCTCCAGGATCGCCTCCACTGTGCTGGACTCGGCGTTGAGCTGCTCCCGAATGGCAGCCAACTCAGCGCGATGGGCCGTCGTCGCAGTTTCCGCGTCCGCCACAGCCGGGTCCGCGTATGTGCGTTCGATCTGGCCGGCCAACTGGCCGGCGCGCTGGGCCAGTTGCAGCCACTCGCGCACCATCTGCGTGGCCTGCTCCTCGGCCAGGCCGGTCGCGGGGTCCTGCAGCGCATCGCCCAGCTTGCCCGCGACGGCGTCCAGTTCCCAGGCCGCCAGGTCGAAGCGCAGCCCACGCGTCGCTGCCAGGATTGCCTGGTCGAAGGGATCGGCGGGCGGACGCCAGGCGGCCTGGAGGAGCAACGCTGTCAGCAGTCCGACAATGGCCAGGCGCAGCAGGGCGCGCACCCTCAGAACCGGACGCCGCCGGCTGGCCCGGCCAGGCGGGCTGTTGCGGCCAATGCCGGGCAGCAGGCTGCGCTTGCTGTTGTCGCCGTCAGTAGTTGCCATAGAGGACATGATCAACGCTTCCGATATCGATGAGACAACGCACCCTGTGCGCCGCACCGAGCTTGAAGCCATTTAACCACACACTCGCCCGCTGCGCAGTAACCCGCTATCCCGCCAAAAAAACTGCCTTGAGACGGAAACCGGGGCAACATCCCGGCAGCGGCCGTCTCAAGGCAGAAAGAAGGTGAATCAAGTGATCCAGCCAGCGGTCAGTTCGACTGCTGGAACGCATGGAAGCTCTTGGTCAGCCGCAAGGCCATCGCTTGCCGCCGCGGTCACGCTGCGCCAATCTGCCAGCGGTCGACCATGTGGCGCTGCACCACGACTTCCTGGCCGTCCTCTAGCTGGAGCAGGGCAGCGCCCAGGTCGGACCACTGCACCTTGCCGGTGATGGTCTGGCCGCTGCGCAGCGCCAGTTGGATCGGCGCGTCCTGCTCGACGGCCTCCACCAGGGCGGCGCTCAGCGCCTTACGGGTCCATTCGACGCGGCTGGTCAGTTCTTCGATAGGCGCCTCGAAGTACGCGGCCAGGCTGGCCAGCTCTTCTTCGGTGCCCTGGGCGCGATAGCGCTGTTCGATTTGGCGATAGGCGCCGGCGCCTACACCCGTGGCCGCCTCGATGTCCTGCGGCGTCGGCCCCCCTTTGACAGCTCGCAGATAGCGCAGGTAGTCGTTGGCGCTCATGACTCGCCGTCCTGGTCTGCCGTCTCTTGCGACGGATTGGGCTTCACCTGATAGAAGGCGATGGCCAGCTTCTGCACGGTGATCTCGTCGCCGCCGTTGGCAGCCAGCGTCAGCGCATAGGGGCTGAAACCTCGCAGCGTGCCTTCCAGCGTCGTTCCGTTGAAGAGGGTCAGGTGCATCGGGCTCTCGTCCAACTGGACCTGGGTCAGGTAGACCAGCTCGTGTTCGTCCACCGATTCGGGGAGGTAAGGGCGCTGGCGTTTGCCCTTGGGACGCTCTGGCTTGCGCTCGGTCAGCATTTCCTGGCAGGTGGTCAGCAGGTGCGAGGCTTCGCGGCGGTTGAGCATGCTCAACGGCTTGCCGGCCAGCCGCAGCAGGTCGTCGCCCGACATATCAAGCTGTTGCAGCAGGATTTTTAAGTGTTCCAGTTGGCTGGGGCGCGCAGGCGCCACTTGCGGACGACGCTTGAGGCCGCCTGGCTTGCGCGGTGGTCGTTCGGGGCGGCGCTCCATGCGGTCCGGTTGGTCGGGCCGGTCAGAACGATAGTCGGAGCGCGGTGGACGCGACGGGCCGCGCTCGCTGTCATAGCGCGGCGCCGGACGCTCGCTGTCGTAGCGAGGCGCCGGGCGGTCGCCATAGCCGCGGCCGTAGTTCGAGCTGCCATAGCCTGAGCGGCCGGCCTCGCCGCCGCCGTAGCCTGAACGGCCAGCTTCGCCGCCGCCGTAGCCTGAGCGTCCAGCTTCGCCGCCGCCGTAGCTGGAACGTCCTTCGCTGCTGCCATAGCCAGAGCGGCCGGAATCGCTGCGGCCATAGCTGGGCCGGCCGGAATCGTAGCGCGAGCCAGCGCCGCTGTCATAGCGCGAGCCGGAACCGCTATCATAGCGTGACCCGCTGTCGTAGCGTGATCCGGAGTCGTAGCGTGATCCGCTGTCATAGCGCGGGCGCGGCGCGTCGCCTTCCAGCGGCGACGGGGCGGCCGGCCTGCTTGGCCCGCGCGGCGGTGGATCGGAAAGTACCTTGATCTCCTCCACATCGATCTCCAAAGCGCCGGCCAGGCGTTCCAGGTCGCGCTCAGGAATGGACCGCTCGCCCAGCTCGTAGGCCTTGATCAAAGCCGGGTGGACGCCTGCCGTGCGGGCAAGTTCGTCGATAGTCATGCGTTTCTGGCGCCGAAGCTGCCAAAGATCTAGAGCCATTGTGTCTCCCTTCGAGAGTGTATCAGTTGTGGTGCTGTGAGCATCATGTTATGAGTCCGTGGCAGTGGGGTCCGGCGCTGCCACGCTGTTATCAGCGCCGTTGAACGCAAACGAATCGTGTTCGATGGGCGGCAGGTCGCTCAACGATTGCAGCCCAAAGTGCTGGAGAAAGTCAAAGGTTGTGCGGAGTTGGAAGGGCCGGCCGGCCTGTTCCAGGCGTTCCCCTTGCTCCACCAGGCCGCGGTGGATCAGTGTGCGCAGCACACCGTCGCTGGCTACACCCCGCAGTTCGTCGATCTGGGCGCGTGTTACCGGTTGCTTATAAGCGATGATGGCTAGCGTTTCCAGGGCGGCTGGAGATAGCTTAGTTGTCAGGTCCAGGCCCAGAAAACGCTCGATGGCTGCAGCGGCTTCAGGCGCGCTGACAAGTTGAACCCGCTCGCCCTGGCGCTGCACACGAACGCCGCGCGCGGCTTGGACTGTCATCAGGTCAGCCAATGCCTCTTCGACACGCTCAGGTGTTTCTTCCAGGGCGTCTGCCAGCGTTGTTATCTTGACTGTTTCTGGTGCGACAAAAAGCAGGCTTTCGAGGAGAATAGCCAGTTCCATCATTGGGCGCACATAGGAAGCGCTTTCAGCGCTTGCCACGTCAGACATAGCTCACGGTTCCCACGTTTCTAGCAGGACATCACCCACAGTCCTTCACTCAGTGCAGGGGCCTTGCAAGGAGGCGACATCCTCGCTGCCCAAGTACACCGCCCACACTACCGACAACTACTTCTCTGCAAACTTCCCCTGAATTCGATCAACGCCAGCCTTGGCCAGACGGTTTTCTCTTGCTGGCCAGATCGGGCATACAGAAACACGGCAGAGGTTTCTCTACACCTGGTGCGATCTGGCTGGCTCCTCGTTATCGATCTAGGGCTCGGCCAAGATTATACCAGAACACTGATTAGCGTGCAAGTTATGCTGTCGAGGCACAGCTCAGCAGCGCGCCGTCAGGGGACCTGAGTCTGATCCGATCACAGCCGCCGGTTCGCTACAAGAGACATGCAAGCCAGCCGACGCACTGGCTCGTATCATCCAGGTGTTTCAGCGCGGCGCTAGCGAATCAATAGCAGGGGCAGATAGACGCGCGGTGCGGCCGTCGCAGCCACGATGCGAACCACCCGGCCGTTGCCTGCATCGGCCACCAGCACATCGCCGTTGGGCAAGGGAGTCAGGCCTGCCGGCTCTTGGAACAGTCCTGGATGGCCATCACTTGGCCCGCTCCAGCGACGCAACACAGCGCCATCGCCAGCCAGTAGTTTGATCTGGTTGTCGCCCCGATCGCTCGCCAGCAGCCGGCCGTCGTCCGATGCCGCCAGGCTGTGGGGAGCTGCCAGACTTTGGCTCCAACTGGCCAGCCGCATCAAGTGATCGCCGTCGAAGGCCAGAACGTCGATGCTGCCGCTGGCCGGGTCGGCGACAAACACGCGGCCAGGCGTCACGGCCAGACCCTGCGGCGTCTGGAATCCAGCCAACCCGCTCACTGGGGAGCCCAACCAGTCTACCACATCGACGCGACCGGCAGCGGCCTGGCTGATCAGCAACCGCACTTGCTGGCTGTTGCCCGCGCGAGCCGCGCTGCTGATGCGCAGTTCGTCCAGGGCGGCGTCGGCCTGGCCCGCGCCATCCAGCCCGGCGCCCACACTGATGCGGTCGAGGGGGCCGGCGACCGGCCGGCGCAGCACCTGGCTGTCGCGCAGGATGCCGTCGATCCACAGGGTGTAGCGGCGATAGGCGGCGCCCGGCTGGACGGCCTGCCAGGCCACGGCCAGGTGACGCCACTGGCCAGGCTGCCAATCGTCGATGCCGGCATACAGCGCCACTGAGCGGGTATCGTCGCTCAGCCAGGCGTAGAGGCCGTTCCAGGCGGCCTTGGCCACGCGCAGACGATATCCGGCAGACGCATGGCCGGAGACCGGCCCCAGCGGTGACGCGCCAACCTCGAGGAATACGTGTTCCTCGTCGTCGTCCCAGACCCACTCAGGGCGAACCCAGAGCTCGATCGCCCCCTGGTTTGGATCAAGCCGGCCGGCGGCCGCGTATTCCAACCGGTCAGCGCCGTTGATGCGCACCGCGCCGTCAAACCGGCCAGACGCCAGAGTCACGCTGCTAGCTATCAAGGGTGCGGCGCCGCTCAGGTCCAGGCGGTTGTCGAAGCTTGCCAGGCCCAGGGTGGCTGGGTCGGGCTGCGGCTTGAGCGCGACGGTGAAGTCGGCGCCCACCTGTACGACGCTGGTCGGGCTGGCCAGCGTCCCGGTGACGAAGCGCTCGCGGCCGAACCAGTTGATGACTTGGGGAGTCACCTCGGGCTCCGGCCACTGAGGATCGATCACTTTGATGCGGTCTTCGCCGGTAACAGCTACCAGCAACTGCCCCTGGCTGTTGAGGGCCAGCCCTTGGCTGCCGGTCAGTCCCAGGTGGACGCTGCCCTGACGTCCCACCCAGCGATCATCGTTGAGCTGACCCGCCAGACTGCCGTCGTGCCGATCGAGCACGGTACGCTGGCCGCTGACCGAGTCCACTACCACGGCCGCAGGATACACCAACCGCTGGGCGCGGAAGATGGGGCTGAAGCCGCTCTCACGGCCCTGGTTATCGACCGCAGTGACCGCATAGCGCGCTGTGCGCTGCGATTGTCCGTTGAAGCTCAGGCTGTTGGTCGAGGTGATCCGGGCTAAGGGATAGAAGCCGGGCTCCTCGCCACGGTAGACGCGGTAGGCAATTACGCCGGGCGAGGGACTGGCTGTCCAGGCCAGGGCCACGTCCAGCCCATCGACCCGCCCATCGAGACGCGGGGGAGGGGCAGGTGCGCCGGCCGGCGGCAGGTGGGTGGCGATGGTGCGCTGGTAGCTGTTCGAACCGCGCCAGCGAGCAAGGTTGAAGTCGGTGATCGACCACCAGGTGTAGAACGTCTGGTCATCGCGGCTGATGCGCAGCAGGATCTGGCCGTTCCAGCCTACGACGTCAATGGCGCCGAAGGGATTGGGTACCAGGGTGTGGCCAGTCGCCGTGGTCAGACCGCCCAGGGGCACAGGGCGAGACGGCAGCGCCATGCGCCCGTCCGCGCCGGTGGCGCCGCTCCCAATCGGCTCGCTCTGCACGCTGCCGGCATCGGTCTGGTAGGCCACTACCTGCGCCCCTGGCAAAGGCTGGCCGCGGTTATCCAGCACCTGCAGGCTGGCCTGGCTGGGCAGATCGTAGAGATACTCACCGTAGTAGCCGCGGCGCTGGCCGGCGTTGCTCTGCAAGGCCAGCACGGCGTGCTCGCTGTAGCGGTACCACGGGTAATCGCCGCGGTCGCCGCCGCCCATTAGGTCGGGCCGCGGCCATTCAAAGCCCAGCAGCAGCGGTCGACCGTCGCTGTCCAGCACCTCGTTTTGATAGCTGCCGACCACGTTCATCTGATACAGGTCGATCGCGCCCAGTTGGTGGGTCAGTTCGTGGACCAGGCCCCAGTCGATCTGGCCTGCGAAGGCAGCGGCATAGGCCTCGGCCGACAGCGCGGCTTCATCCTCCGCCGTGTCCGGGTCATCCGGCTCGACGCGGAAGGACCAGCGGCCGTCGAAGTCCAGGCTGCCGGATACGGCGTCGCCCCCTACGTCTTCAGTGACCAGAATACGATCGATGCGCACCCGGTCGGCGGCTCCCTGGGGGGCTGTCGTGTAGACGCTGGCGGCCAGGTTCGCGTTCATGGCCGCGACCTGGGCCTGCATCCAGTCGGCGAAGCCCCAGGACCCCGCCAGGTTGGGACGTCGGCCGAAGGCTGCGTCGACCAGCGGATGCACCAACACCTCCAGGTAAAGCGCGTCGCTGCGCTGGCTGCGCACGTTGTTAGCGCGCGTCAACTCCTGCAACCCGCCGGCCGGGTCGATGACGAGGGTGACGCTGAGCGGCACGCTGGGCCAGGGCCAGGTGATGGCCAGGGTGGTCGTCACGTCGGGACCCAACGCTGGCAGGGGCTGGGGCGGCAGGGTATGCGCGCCTACCCGCCAGACAGCCAACGTCGCCGTGCTGCTGATTCTGCCTTGGTTGGCAATTTCAGCCGTGAATGTGACCGTCTCACCCGGCTCAGGGAAGCGTTGCTCAGCCTCCGTCCCTATGCACAGATCTGGCAGACCCCGGCTGTAGTCGACGCAGTAGCGGTGGTAGCGCGGCGTGCGTTCGATCCACTGGACCGACAGATCGGGCAGCGCGGGGGGATCGGCCGCTGCGACGCGATCCGCCAGGGTTTCCATCACCCAGTAGAAGGGCGGCGGCTGGGGTGGCGGCGTGGACCCGCTGGCGCTGACGGTCGCCCACAGCCCACCCAGCAGCCCTGCTGCCAAGGTCAGACTGAAGGCAAGTGCTGTCAGGCGCAGCGAAAAACGATGGGACATGCTGGTTGCTCAATAGTCCAGGAAGTAGAACTGCTCCAAGTCCTGGTCCGTGGCGACGCCTTCCGCCAGGCGCTGGCGCAGCCGCTCGGCCTCGGCCTCCGGGTCGCCAATATCGCGGAACAGGCCCAAGAAGCCGCTCTTAGGCTGGGGCAGCTCAGTCGGCAAGCTGGGCGTGCGGCCATAGATTAAATCGATGGTGGCCTCAATGACCTGGTCGTTGCGCGGCAGGTAGCGATGCACCTCCTGGATGTAGTACATCTGCGCGCCTGGCAGCACGGCCGAATAGAGCGGCACCGTCGCGTCGCCCGAGTCCGGCCCCTGGCTCTGCGTGCTGAGACGTATGCTAAGCCGTTCCTGGGCGTCGAAATCCAGGGACAGATCCACCTTGGTTTCCATGTGACAACCGGCGATCTGGATTGTCTCGATCGGGTGGTCGTGATCGGCCAGTAACTCGTGGAAGCGCCGGCCTGCGTCGAGATAGTCCTGGCGCACCCCTTCCAGCCGCCACTGCCGAGCGTCGTAGACGTCGAAGTTGGCCGGGTAGGGCCGGCTGCGGGGAAAGAGATCAGGCGGCGCAGGCGCCAACTGATAGACGCTGGGCATGTTCAGCACAAAGCGCCGAATCGAGTTGTTTTCGTTCAACGCCGAGGCCAGCGCCATCATGCGGTTGCCCTCCATCAGGTCGGCGATGGCGCCGGCCGCGCCAAAGTGCGGCGTGCCATGCATGATCACGCGCTTGACCCGGCGCTTGGCCTGCTCTGTGTGGCGCGCGACGAAGGCGCGCGAGACCAGCCCGCCCATGCTGTGACCCACCAGCGTGAATTGCATGTGGGGGTCGTCGTCCGCCCAGCGCTCCAGCGCCTCGCCGAGCCGGTCGGCGTTGAACTCGATCGGGCGTCGCCAGTCGTAGGGGAACTCGAACAGCAGGCACTCGCGGTTGAGGGCTAAGGCAGGCTTCAGGTAGCAGAGCCGTTCTGCGCCAGTGGCGACTGTCAGGATGTTAGGACTGCCATCGGCTGTGCCATCCTGGTTCAGCTCCAGAAAACGGCTTTGCCCTTTGAGCATCAAGGCAGGGTTGAGCCACAGCGAGGTGATCACCCCGCGCACGCTGGCCAGCAAGGAGCCCATCAGCCCTGGCAGCAGAACCACGGCTTCACGGGTGTGGCCGGCGCGGCGCGGCGCATCGTCGGCGCGCATGGCGGCCACTTCGTTGGCGCCAAAGAGCTGTTGGGCAGCCAGGATGCTCTGGCCAGCATCCAGTTCTTCCTGGATTTCCTCCAGCGATAGGACAGACCAGCGGTTCAACAGATCCGTTGTACTCATCGTGCTAACTCCTTCTTGCGGCTCGATCGTGGACGGCGGGGAGGGGCTCTGGCGGCCAAGGCTGAAGGTGTCGTGTTGGGCCACAGGTCTGTTTGTACCACAGTTGCATGATGGTGTCAACCGCTGGCTGAGTTAGACCAGCAAGCCTGCCAACTGACTGCATCGGTTTGCCTGTGCCTTCCATCGGCTTGCCTGTAATTGTGTGGTTTATTCAAACCAGCGTACAATGGTCAGCACACAGGCGATCTACTCGGTCAGCGCCTGTCTACGTTGTACGGAGCGGGAAATGGTGCTAACTCACCAACGCGCTGGCTATCCATCTATCTTACCTCAGGCGAATGTGTTGGTCATCGGGCCTTCGTCAAGCGCCTACGAACTGCTGCGCACCATCCTCATGCGGCGCGGCCACGCGGTGGATCTCGTTGCTTCGGATATCACCGCCGTGGAGAGCATCGAGCGCTATGATCTGCTGGTGTTGGAACTCGACCCGCGCGACGCTGGCGCAGTGGAGCAGTGTGCCGACGTGCGCGTGCTGACACGGACGCCGCTGCTGGTGTTGGTGCCAGAGACGGCGCGCAATCAAGGCGTTCAGGCGTTGGAATTGGGGGCTGACATGTTCATTACGGTTCCTTTCGACCGGCGTGAGCTGGTGGCGCGCGTCGAGGCGCTGGTGCGCCGCGACCGCGGCCAGTGGTTGCCCGTTCAGGCTGGCTGATCAACCGCCTGCGCCGGCAGCAGACCGTTTTCCTGGCGATAGCTGCGAAAACGCGCCAGTCGCTCGCTGTCTAGCTGAGCCACCAAGAAGCCCTCGCCCCCGTCAGCCAGCACCTGCTGGATGTCGTTCAGGGCTGGCTCTGCGCTGGGATCGGTGATGGAGCTCACGCCGCCGCAGCGGAAAGGGGCCCGCGAGGAGACAGCCTGGTCGCTGACTACCACCGCCAGCACATTTTCTTGGGCGCGGGTCATGGCCAGCGTGTGCCATAACATGCGCGCATACGCTGGCTCCGATTCGGCCCGAATCGTCGTCTGGGCCGGTACGCAGAGCAGCGTCGCATCCACAGCCAGGTGGCGCGCCAGCTCGGGATGCCATAAATCGGAGCAGATGAGCACCGCCAGTCTCGTTCCCTCCACCTCCAGGACCAGGGAAGTGCTGCCCGGCTGAACATTGCGGCGCTTTTCGAAGCCGAACAGCCGGCGCTTGTCGTAGCGCCCCAACTCGCAGCCGTCCCGGCCGTAAACCACCGATGTATTGACTATCGCTTGCGCCACGTCGTCCCAGCGCTCTACCGAACCGGCCACCAGAGTCAGCCGATGGCGACGCGCCAGATCGGCGGCAAAAGCCTGGGCTGCCTGCCAGGGTGCATTGTCGCCGTCGGGCGCCGGGACAGCGTTGAAATGCTCAGGCAGTACGGCCAGGTCCAGCGCTGCAGTGGCCACAGCCTGCTCCAGCAGGCCTGCGATGGCATCGAAGGTGCGCTCCGGCTCCTGCCAGCAGATCGCTGGCTGGATAGAGCAGACGGTGATGGGTGTGTTGGTCATAGGCGTATTATACCCTTGCAGGAAACTGGGTCAACTGGGCCGGCGGTGTCACAGCCGGTTTGTTGACGCCTCTGCGGCTCTGTGGCATAATTTCAGCGCTGCCATCCATGTTGCTGGGCGCACAATCGTCATAGCAAGCCCGGCAGGCTCGGTCAGACCACTGGGTGGCGCTGCGCAACGACCGGCCGCAGCGATTTTTGGGCCGGTGGCGGGCGTCGGCCACCTGGCAGAACTCCGCAGCGGCAGATTATCGGCGCAGGCCGGCTTTTTGCGGCCAGCCTTCAAGCCCTCAACACCATCGCAACGACGACGCGAGGCAAAGACCTATGTTCGATCCCGACGATTCCTGGGCGCAGCAGGACCAGGCCGAGGCTTGGAGCAGAGCCATGGCCCTGTTTCAGGATGGCTACGAGCTGCAGACCCAGGGCCAGTGGGCCGACGCTATGGCCTGTTATCGCCAGTCGCTTGCGCTGCACCCGACGGCTGAGGCGCATACATTCCTGGGCTGGGTCCTGAGCTTTCTGAAGCTGTACGACGAAGCCATTGAGCAGTGCCGCCAGGCGATCGCAATCGATCCCAGCTTCGGCAACCCCTACAACGACATTGGCGCTTATCTGATCGAGATGGATCGGCTGGCAGAGGCCATTCCCTGGTTTGAGCGGGCGCTGATGGCGCCGCGCTACGACGCTCGCTGTTATCCTCTCTACAACCTGGGCCGGATCTACGAGAAATTGGGCGACTGGTCAAGGGCCATCGACTACTATCGTCGGGCCGTATCTGAGAATCCGGCCTACGAGCTGGCTCGCAGCAAGCTGCAAGCGCTGCAGGCCCGGCTGAACTGAGGCGGTGATCGGTAAACGGTGAGCGGTAACCGGTAAACGGTAATCGATCACCGATCGCCGATCGCCGATCACCGATCACCGATCACCCTCCGGAGGATCATCATGAACTATCGAACCCTGGGCCGCACCGGCTGGCAGGTCTCCGAGATTAGCTTCGGCGCGTGGGCTATTGGCGGCTCGTGGGGCGCCGTGAACGACGCCGAGTCGCTGGATGCCCTGCGCCGCGCGCTGGATTTGGGAGTGAATTTCATCGACACGGCTGACGTCTACGGCGACGGCCGCAGCGAGCAGTTGATCAGCCGCGTGCTCAAGGAGCGCAGCGGCCAGCGCATCTACGTGGCCAGCAAGGCCGGTCGCCGGCTGCCGCAGCAGGTCCCCGAAGGCTACAGCCGCGTCAACCTGACTGCCTGGGTGGAGCGCAGCCTGCGCAACCTGGAGGTGGAGGCCATCGACCTGCTGCAGCTACACTGCCCGCCCACCAGCGTCTACTACATGCCCGAGGTTTTCGGTGTCTTGGACGACCTGGTGACGGCCGGCAAGCTGCGGCACTACGGCGTCAGCGTCGAGAAGGTCGAGGAGGCGCTCAAGGCCGTCGAGTTCCCCGCGGTCCAGACGGTGCAGATCATTTTCAACATGCTGCGCTTGCGGCCGGCCGAGCTCTTCTTCCCTCAGGCTCAGGCGCGACAGGTGGGCATTCTGGCCCGCGTGCCGCTGGCCAGCGGGCTGCTAACGGGCAAGCTGAGCGCGGCCAGCCGCTTCGATCCCGACGACCACCGCCAGTTCAACCGCCACGGCGAGGCCTTTGACGTGGGTGAGACCTTCTCCGGCGTGCCTTACGAGGTCGGCCTGCAGGCGGTGGAGGAACTGCGGCCGCTGATCCCACCCGGCGCCACCATGGCTCAGTTCGCCTTGCGCTGGATTCTGATGTTCGACGCAGTCACCTGCGCGATTCCCGGCGCCAAGCGGCCGGCCCAGGTGGATGGCAACATGGCCGCCAGCGATCTTCCCTCGCTCAGCCCGGCCGCCATGGCCGCGGTGCAAGACGTCTATGATCGCCTGATCCGGCCGCATGTGCATCAGCGGTGGTAGGAAAGAAGTAGACGAGTAGACAAGTAGACAAGTAGACAAGTAGACAAGTAGGCAAGTAGACAAGTAGGCAAGTAGGCAAGGAGACAAGTAGACAAGGGGGAGGTGGTTAGGGAGTGCTGGGTTGGACGGTGATTTCGCCCACTTCAGCGGCGCCGAGGCGGGGGAGGCCGGGCGCGTTGGCGTCGTAGAGGCCGACGACGAGGCGGTAGCGGCCCGGCGCAAGATCGGCCGGCAGGCGCAACTCGTAGGTGTCCTCGATCACTTCGCCGCTCAGCCAAGCGTTGGTGGGACGGCGGCCTTGCTGCGGCACATGGTCGTCTTGCGCGACAATCCGGCCGTCTTGATCCAGCAGATGGACAAAGCCGGTGTAGGAGGTCTCGCTGGACTGCTGCGCCCGCCAGCCGACGGTCACAGGCAGGACTGCGCCGGGCTGCACCGGCTGAGTCGGCGCGCGCACGCCCAACAAATCCACGAGGGACTGGAACCTGGCGTCCGAGGGGAAATCGAACGGGCCCGTTGGGCTGAAGCGGCGCGTGCTGGGCAGCACGTTGAGCGGCAGATCGACCGACGAGCCGGCAAACCCGGCCGTGACGTCTTCGATGCCCGCTGCGAGCAGGCCCAGGCGCAGCGTCCACGAGCCGGGCTGGTCGACGCCCGGCGCGCTGAAGCGCAGCCGGCTCAGCACCACGGCGCCGGGCGGCCATTGCGATGTGGGAAAGGAGACTCCGGCTGGGGCCAGCCAACCGCCGCCGCCTGCCACCTGGCCGGCCGGGTCGATCCAGTAATAGCCCAGTTTGTAGTCTTGATCAGCCTGCGCGATCGCCTGCCACCAGGCATCGACGGCGATAATGTCGCCTGGCTCGGCCTCGCTGCGGTCAGTTTGGATGCCCTGCAAGGTGATTGTCGGGGCAACGAGGAGCGGCGTGCTTTCGGCCGGCGGCCCGCCGGGTCCCTCGACCACCAGGTCGTTGACGATCACTGGCGCCAGCCAGGCCCAGCGGCCTTGCGGCACGCCGGCCGCGTCGAGGACGTCCAGCGGCTGGCCAGTGACATCGTCGTAGATGCCCAGGCGCAGACTGTACTCGCCGGGCGGGGTACCCAAGTAGGCCGGGATGTCGATCCGGCTCAGCACGACCTCGCCCGGCTGCCAGCGGAAGGTGGGGTAGTTGTAGGCGGCCAGACGGCGGTCCAGCGCCTGGCTGTATTCAACGGCCAGCGCCCGGTCGAACAGGGTGGCAGTCAGCTTGAGATCGCCCGTCAAGGGCGCCAGACTGCGCCAAAAGAGTAACACGGGGCACAATGGCTCGGCGCAAGCTGGTTGCGAGTACCCTAGCAGCTCCACCAGATTAGCGAAATTGACGTTCAGTTGCTGGCCCTGGAAGGCGGCGGTCAACGGCGGCTCGCTGGGGAAGGCTATGCCCTGCGCACCGGGGCCAGCGCGCACGGCGTCGAAGAAGCGATAGCGCAGGGGTGCGCCCAGACCCCAGAAGCTGGCCGAAGCAGGCTGGGCGTCGCCCGCGGTGTCCAGCAGAAAGGGCACGACGCCGTTGGGATCCACCACCTCGTTCTGCCACTGCACCAGCCAGGCCCCGCGGCGTCCCGCCAACCCGGTGTCGAGCGTGGCTGCTGCATCCAGCCCCAGCACGGCGTTCACGTCCAGCGTCTCGATCTCTGGCAGGCGCAGCGGTTCGATGTCGGGCGCATAGTAGCGCCAGGCCGGGTAGGCGTGGCCGCTGACCAGGACCACAGCCTCGTCGGGCTGTCGTTCAGAATTGACATAAGCTACCAAGCCGCGCCAATCGTCCTTGGTGAAGGCCGGATCGGTGAACCAGTTGCGGATCGAGAAGGCGAAGATGGCCAGGAGGGCCGCGAGGGACAGAAGGGAAAGGAGACGGGAGAAATGGTTAACGGTGAACGGTGAATTGTTATTGGTTAACTGGGGGCGGAAGGGAAGGGCGAGGCCGCCGGCCAGCAGCAGGACCAGGCCGGGCGAGGCCAGCATCAGATAGCGTGGGTTGAACTTGGGGTTGCTGGTGGACAGCAGCAGGATGCCCGCGATGGGAACCAGCAGGTAGAGCAGCACGAAGAGGATCGCTGAACGCTGAGTGATGAATGGTGAACGATGAAGCCGGAAACTGGTCCACAGCAGGGCAGCCAGGCACGCCAGCGCCAGCGCAGCGACGGCCCAGGCCAGCGGGATAGCCTGCTGCTCTAGCACGGTCTCGCCGCTGCTGAAGCTGATCGCGATGTGGCGCAGGGCTTCGTCCAGCTTGAGCGCGCCCTGCCAATAGCTGGCGTCCTCGCCGAAGCGGCGCAGCGCGTTGGGCAGCCAGGGCAGGTAGGCCACGCTGACCAGCAGCGCCGCCGCGGCCCCTTCGATCGCCAACCGGCGTCGGGCCAGGTCGCGCTGCGCCAGCAGGGCGATCACGAAGGTCAGGCCAAAGGCTGCCAGCAAGAAAACGGCGAAATAATGGGTATAGAGCAGCGCGCTGGCTGTCAAAACGAGGACAGCCCACCAGCGCCAGCGCGTTTTCGGGTAGTCAGCTTGGCTATGGCCGGCGGCCAGAACGCGCAGCAGCGCATAGCCGGCCAGCATGCCCAGCGCCGTCAGCAGGGTGTACATGCGCGCTTCCTGGCTGTAGTAGAGCCAAAGGGGGTGCAGCGCGGCCAGCAGCGCGGCCAGATTGCCCGCCACACGGCCGAACAGCCGCCGGCCCAGCACATAGGCCAGGGGGATCATCAGCACGCCGAAAAAGAGCGCTGGGAAGCGCAACGCCCACTCGCTCAACCCGGCGCCCTGTACCCACGCGGCTGTTATCGCGTAGTAAAGCGGCGGCTGGATGTCGTCGGCCGTCCAGCGGGCCAGCTCGGCCAGACCTTGCTGCACCACCTGGGCCGTCACCGCCTCGTCGTACCACAGCGACTGGCTGCCCAGCGCGTAGACGCGCAAAGCGAAGGCCAGCAGGATGAAAAACAGGGGGAGTCGGCGGGGGGGCATAGGAAATGATGAGTGATGAACGATGAACGATGAAGGATGAGTGATGAGTCATGCATACGGAGAGGAACGTCTCCGGATTCATCATTCATCGTTCATCATTCATCGTTCGTTATTGGCTGTCACAGGCTTCGGGGACGATCGCGCAGATCAGGTCGGGCCGGGGAGCGGCGGTGCTGTCAACCTCCAGCTTGCCGATGACGACGCCGTCGCCGGCTGGCAGCCCCTCATCGTTCAGCAATGCCAGGCGCTCCAGCGTCTCCCAGTAATACCAGCCTGCCACCAGGTCATAGACGCCCGGCTTGAGGTTGGACGGCAGGGCGATGCTGTGCGCGCCTAGCACAGTCTGGTCGGGCTGCCACTGTGAGGTGGGCTGGACGCCAAACCAGGTGGGCATGGAGTCGTCCTGGGCCATCAGGTTGCCCTGGGAGTCGCGCACGTGCAGGAAGACGGTCAAGTCGCGCAGCGAAGGGCCTTGCGACTGCCAGCGCAGCGTTACGGGCGCCCGACTGCCGGGCGCAGCTCGCGTCTGCTCGTTCACGCCGCTCAACTGCACCAGCCAGCCGTCGCCGCCGAAGGTATGGTCCAGCGCGCTGAACGCTGGCGGATCGAGCGGCTGCAAGCTGTTGTGCTGCCACTGCCAGGCGCCCAATGGTGTCCAGGTGTTGGAGTCGAAGCGCGGCGCGTCTGGTTCGCTCGCGCTGACCCGCCAGCGGCTGCCGACATCGTCCCAGCGATCGCCCTGGTAGACGCCGGCCGCCAACGCCCATTCCTTCGGCAGGTACCAGGCCAGCTTAGCCGTAACGACGGTTTCGCCTGGCTGCCAACGGTCGGGCGGCAGCCAAAGCGGCTGGATCAAGGGGCGCTCGTCGCTGCTGTCCACCTCGCGGCCGTCGGGTGTAACCACGAAGGCGCGCAGGTTGAGTCCGGCCGGCAGGGGCGTCAGCGCCTGCCAATAGAGGCGAAAGGCCGTGCTGCGCCACTGGGAGTCCGGCAGTACGTCATAGCCCAGTAGCTTGATCTGTGCGCCGTCCGGTCCGCTAAAGACCAGGTCCAGCGGGAATTGGGGCTGAGCAGCGGGTTGGGCGAAGCTATAGAAATCGGCCGGCAAATCATAGATGCTGGCCGCCGGGCTGCCTTCCTGGCGGCGCAACAGCAGATAGCCGTCGGCGGCGTCTTGCACGGTCCACTGGCCTCCTGCCAGCAGTTCCTGAACGCGGTCCCGCAGCGCGGTCGGATGCATCGCCCAACCGCTGCGCGCAGCCTGGTCCAGCAGCACAAAGTCGCTGTCGCCGAGGGCAGGGAACTCGTAGATACGCTCCCGGTGGCTGAAATGTGGGTAGAGGTTGGCCATGGTGGCCAACGGCGCGCCGGCCGGTATCTGTTGGCTGAAGCGATCCAGCAGGCGATGGTGATCGGTTATCTGGGGCCAGACGTAGCGAAACTGGGAACCGATGGGCGTGTAGCCCCAGGCGATCTGGCTGCCAATGCTCCAGGCCAGCAGCCAGGCGATGAGGATGGCGAAGGAGCGGTGCGCCCGCCACAGGGGATGGTTGTGCAGCGAGACGGCAACGCGGCGGCTGAGGCGGCGGAACCGTTGGCTGCCGACGATGGCCCCCATGATGACAAAGGCCGCCAGCGGCGCCGAGTAGTGCAGTTGGCCGCTGTACTGGAAGGGATAGGCGCTCAGCAGGTTGGCCAGCAGCAGTGGCAGACCGAGCAGCAGGATCTCTGGCCCGCCCAGCGCCAGGAAGCCGACCGGCGCCAGCAGCCGCAGCAAGTAGGTCAGGCGCAGCGGCTCGGCGACGATACGCAGCACCTGGCCGGGCCGGGTGAGGAGGGTCTTGACCACGCTGCCGAAGCTGTCGCCCAAAGCGCCAAAGCGCGCGACGTAGGGGCTTTCGCTTAGTCCGTAAGCCGCGGCGGCGTGGGCTGGAATGATGACGAAGGTGGCGATGTAGAACCAGGCCAGGCCGGCCAGCAGCACCAGCGTCCCGGCCGCTACGGGCCAACGGGTGAGGCTGCGCTCCGCTGGGGCCAGGCGCCGGCGCAGCCAGAGCGCGCGTGCCAGCGCATAGAGGCCCAATGTGGCCGTCAGCAGGGCCGCGCCCTCTTGCACCGTGGCTATCAACAGCGCAGCGAGCGCAAAGCGTCCCCAGTGTTGTCGTTCGCTGAACAGAAAGGCCAGCAGGATCAGCGGCGTGGCCAGCGGCAAGGCGTGGAAATCGGCCGTCAGTGCGGCCTGTAATGAGGGGTAGAGCAGGTAAGCGACGACGAATGCCAGGCTGGCCAGCGCCTGATAGTTGACAGCGCGTGCCCCTGGCTGACCGCTGCGCTCCTTGCCCCAGTGCAGGCCGAGGCGCAGCCAGGCGATCTGAAAGACAGGCCAGGCCCCCAAGGCCAGCGCCAGCGCCTGCAACACCAACAGCGCGCGCACGTCGTCCCACAGCCAGAACAGCAGCGAGACCGGGGCGAAAATTGGCTCCACATGGTCAGTGAAACGGCTGCTGAGCGCTTCGCCCTTGATCTCCTGCACAAAGCGCCCCTGGCTGGTGTTCCAAATAGCCTGGTCGATCTGCCCCAGGTCGGCTTTGTGGGTCTGGTGGGCATCGTGCAGGCGGATCGAGACCGCGCAGAAGTAGAGGGCAAAGGCAAGGATCATCCCCCACAACACGATGCTGGCCCAGCGCGGCGGCGGCGTCGGTCTAGTTCGATGTGACATAGAGTGGCTCAGTGCCGACGGTAAAGTTGAACAGGCACAGCCGTTTCGTCAAACCAGCGACTGGCGGTACAATGGGCATGGCGGCAGGCTCTGCTGCACAGCGCCGGACCTTGGCGGCTGCTCTGTTAGTAAGACGCTACAATACCGCAACTAAAGACCCATGTCAAGAAACGCTGAACCTCAGCCGACCGCCCAGCCAGCGCGTCGCGCCCGCTGGAAGCCGCTGCAAAGCCTGCTTGTTCTGGTAATCCTGGCCTTCTGGGCCCGGTTTTTGCTTAACAACTGGGATCAACTGGCCAGCTACCCGTGGCGGCTTTCCGGGCTCTCCTTGCTGCTGGCTTTGGCCGTGCTGATGGTGCAGATTCTGCTGGTGGGCACCGTGTGGTGGCGGGCGCTGGCCTTGGTGGGGACAAGATTCACCTGGCGCTATGGCCTGGCCATCTGGCTGCAGGCGCAGTTGGCGCGCTATGTGCCGGGCGGGGTGTGGGAGTACGCCGGACGCTATGCCCTGAGCGCTCCCGGCGGCGCTGGCAAGCGGTCGATGGCGGCCAGTATGGGGCTGGAGATGGCGCTGCAAGTGTTGAGCGCTGCGGTCTTCCTGGCAGTGGCCTTGCTGCTACGCCAGGATGCCCTGCCTGCCAGCTATCTGGCTATGGCCGGCCTGATCATTTTGGGCAGCGTAGTGTTCTTGTCGCCCCCGATCTTTGGCCGCCTGGTGAACCTGGCGCTGAGGCTGCTGCGCCGGCCCGCGCTGCCTTTGAGCATTGCTTATAGCGATGTTACGCTGCTGTTCCTGCTGGCGCTGTTTGCGCACGCGCTGAGCGGGCTGGGTTTTGTCTTGTTTGTCAATGGACTGACGCCGGTAGACTGGTCGACGGCGGGGCTGCTGGCCAGCGCTTTCGTCGGCGCATGGCTAATCGGCTATCTGGCGGTCTTTGTGCCCACCGGCATCGGCGTGCGCGAGGGGGCGCTGGCTCTGCTGTTGGGCGGCGTTTTGCCTGTGACGGTAACGGCCGCGGCCGCGCTGGGCTATCGGGTCTTGATCGCGCTGCGTGACCTGGCGGCGGCGTTGGCGGGGATGGCGATGGCGCGGCGGCAAGCCATCAGCCCCGACGGCCAGGAGACTGAGCGCGCGCCAGAGTGATACGGGTCAGGACAGGCCATACAGCCCCAACGTCTGCTGCATAATCGCCTCCCAGGAGAAGTGGTCGCGAGCGAAGTCGTAGCCGGCTCGCCCCAGCGCGTCTGCCAGAGCGGGGTCGGCCAGCAAGCGGTCGATAGCCGCTGCCAGCAGGGCAGGGTTGCGCTGGTCTACCAGCAGACCCGTTGCGCCGTCCTGCACGATGTCGGCCACGCCGCCTACCCGGGTGGCCACCACCGGCTTGCCGTAGCGCATAGCCTCCAGCGAGACCATGCCCAGCATCTCGGTGTCACCGCTACTGTCGACGATGGCCGGCAGGACGAAGACCTGGCAGGCCTGGTAGAGTCGTTGGAGTTCTGCGTCGGAAACGCGTCCAGCGAAGCTCACCCGCTCCTCCAGATGCAGCGCGCACACCTGGTGTTCCAGCGCCGCCCGTTCGTGGCCCTCGCCCACGATGACCAAGTGGGTATCGGGTCTGGCCAGCAGCGCCAGGGCCTCGATCAGGTAGGCGTGGCCTTTGCGCGCGATCAGACGTCCCACAGTCAGTATCATGCCTGGCTGGCCGGGCGTCAGCGGCCTTTCAGGCGGCACGGCGATGCCATACGGGATCACGCGCGGCGTGACGCCGGTCACGCGCTCCACCTCGCTGGCCGTGAAGGACGAGATGGCGGCCACGTCCGCACAACGGCGGGTGAAGGCGCGTACCAGCGGCTGGACAAACTTGAAGCGGCGCGCCATCACCAGGTCGGCGCCATAGAACGTGGCCACCAGCCGGCCGCGGCCCGCCCAGCGAGCCACCAGCCCCAGCAGGCCCTGCGGCATCGGCCAGTGGACGTGAATGATATCAGGGCGGCCGGCGCGGCCTAGCCGCCAGGCCGCCAGCACGCCGCCTAGCAGATAGGTTGGCAGCAGCAACAGATAGCGGGGATTGCGACGGATCTTGTTGGGCGCACCCTCGTCGTGGGTCAGTGTCTCCCAGCGGGCTGGCGCGTAGCGGAAGCGCTGCACCCGAAAGCCGTGTACCGTATGGCTGCCCTGGCCAGCATAGGCGGGCGCGAGGATTTCGATGGCCAACCCGCGCGCGCGGAGCAGGGTGAGCAACTCCACCAGCCAGGGTGAGTGCGGGTCGCCCTCCCAACGCGGAAAGTTGGTGGTAACGATGAGAACTTTTGTCATGACCTGCGCCGGCCCTACTCCCCTGGGTCTGCGCTGCGCTGTAGTTGCAGGCTGCGAAGATCCAACTCTAACTCCCGGATCTGCTCGCTCTGGCTGACGATCAGCTCAGCCACGAAGCCGATCAGGATCAGCAGCAGGCCGCCCAGCCCCAGCACGCTGGCGGTGATGAACACCGGCCGGATCTGGGTCTGTGCGAAGAGGTAGTAGGCAGCCAGGCCCACATAGGTGATGCCGGCCACGGCCAGCAGGGCCAAGCCCATGCCGCCAAAGAAGCGCATCGGCGCCTGGCTGAAGGTCAGCAAGAACCTGACCACCAACACGTCCAGGAAAGAGACGGGAATCCGACCCAGGCCATACTTGGAACGGCCGGCCTGACGGCGGTACCAGGTGGTGGGCACCTCACCGATGCGGAAGCCCTGGTAGGCCGCGATCTGCAAGAGGAAGCGGTGCCAGTCAGAGCGCAGCGGCGGCAGCGACTCGATTACCTCGCGGCGGAAGGCCTTGATCCAGTTCATGTCGTGGACGGCCACGGGGAACAGACGCTGCGAGACGCGGTTGTAGATGCCCGAGGCGAAGACCTTGCCATCGTCGCGGCCCTGGCGCCAACCAGCCACCACGTCATAGCCCTCTTCCAGCTTGGCCAGCAGCTTGGGGATGTCCTCCTCGGGGTCCGATTCCAGATCGGCCGGCAAGAAAACAATCCACTCGCCGCGCACGGCGCGGAAGCCGGTGCGCAGGGCAGCCGTCAGGCCGCGGTTGCGGCGGTGGCGCAGCAGGCGCAGGAAGGGGTAGTCCTGGGCGAGGCTGGCTGCCAGGTCGCCCGTGCCGTCGCTGGAGCCGTCGTCGACCAGCACCAGCTCGCAGGCGCGGCCGGCCAGCGTGGGGCTGGCGAAGGCGTTAGCGACCTTGTCCAGCAGCGTTGGGATGTTGCCGGCCTCGTTGAGCGCTGGGATCAGCACCGAGACATCGATTGGTAGGGACATGGATGTGCTCATGGAATGAAGGAAGTGGCTTGTTGCCTGACGGCCAGTGCAGCAGCGCCATTATAGCACCGCAGACGCGGCGCGGTCAACTGTCAGGCGGCGCGACGCTGCGCCGGCCGGCAGAAACCCGAAGGGTATATCAACCCATCTTGAACAAACCCCACTGAATTCGTATCAAATTTACCCAAATTGGGGCTTGAATTTTTCCGCCGCTTCTGTTATAATAGGGTTGCCGGTGCCCGTTCGACGATATTCCCCCCCAATCGTTGAGCGGGCGCTTCTGCGTCTGTCGCCATCGGTGCTTGCTGACCGATTATCTGCTGGAGGATGACTGCTGTCCCGCCTGCGAGAGGGTTTTATGCTCCAACTAGCCAACAAGGTTGCCATCATCACCGGCGCGTCGCGCGGCATCGGTGAGTCTATCGCCGCGGCCTACGCGCAAGCTGGCGCCGCCGTCGTGTTGACCAGCCGCAAGATCGAGAACGTCGGCCCGGTGGCTGAGGCTATCCGGGGAGCCGGCGGCCGCGCCATCGCTATCGCCGCGCACGCGGGCGACGAGAGGGCGGCCGAGGCGGTGGTGCAGGCCGCGTTGGCCGAGTTCGGCCGCGTCGATATCCTGGTCAACAACGCGGCGGCCAATCCCCACTTCGGCCCGCTGCTGACGGCCGAGGCCAGCCACTTCGACAAGATCTTCGAGGTCAACGTCAAGGGCTATTTCTTCATGGTCAAAGCAGTGGCGCCGGCCATGCAGGCTCAAGGCGCCGGCAAGATCATCAACATGGCCAGCATTGCCGGCATCAATCCTGGGCCCATGATGGGCGTCTACAGCGTCAGCAAAGCGGCGGTCATCATGTTGACCAAGGCGCTGGCGGCTGAGCTGGCCCCGGCCAACATTCAGGTCAACGCCAT
>Ga0209573_1000818_pt1 | contig 56243 bp, 28 predicted proteins | sample TNRBio252014_DNA_FD_185870 | JGI IMG/M metagenome (GOLD analysis project Ga0209573, IMG submission 185870) | Wastewater treatment Type I Accumulibacter community from EBPR Bioreactor in Madison, WI, USA - TNR Reactor_6/25/2014_ DNA (SPAdes)... | ecosystem: Engineered > Bioreactor > EBPR >...
AAAACTTGCACAGTTTTAAAACCGCTTCTATCTTTGCCCCGCATTAAGCAAGCCACCCTAGCTCAGCTGGTAGAGCATCGCATTCGTAATGCGAGGGTCGAGGGTTCGAGTCCCTTGGGTGGCTCTAAAAAATAGTTTTTTAAGCCTTGTGCATCAATGCGCAAGGCTTTTTTTATTGGACAAGTCTATTGGCCCCCGAACCTGCCGCGGGCGGTAGCGGGCCAGGGGGTGCCGCGGTATGGCTACGCCCCCTGGCGGCCCTCAAAGGACGGCAGGGGGCGTAGCCATAAGAGCAGAACACCCGGCGACCCGGCCGCAGCGTTTTTACTTTTGCGCCTTCGGGCGCCGGCAGGCTGATGAGCGGCCGGGGCGGGCCCCCAAAAAAATAGCCTATGGCCGTTTTAGGGCTGCTCGTTTCAGCATAGCCCCTATTCACATCTTTTCGGGCATTGAAGTTGCATCTATTTTGGCCGTTTGGTGTTAGTACATGCAATTTTGCCAAAATATTTACATTCATGCGTTTATTCTTCCGATTCACATTCGTACTTTTTGGGATGATATTGATGGCGCCGGGCGGTCGCGCCCAGGGCGTAGTGCAGGGCAGCCTGCGGAGCGCCTCGGGCGGAGCTCCGCTGGAGTTTGCCACGGTATCGGTTTATCGGCAGGCCGACAGCAGCTTAGTGGACGGCGCGCTTACCGACTTGGACGGGGCTTTCCGGCTCGAACTGCCGTTTGGGCAATACTATATGGTGTGCCAGTTTCTGGGGTTTCAGTCGCAGACCCTGCCCAACCTGGCGCTAAGCAGTCGGCAGCCGACACTCAACCTCGGGGAAATAACCTTAGCCGAAGACGCCGTGGCCCTGGCAGAGGTAGAGGTGAAGGCTTTGCGCAGCCAGATGGAGCTGAAGTTGGATAAAAGGGTATTCAATGTGGCTCAGGACCTGACCAATGCCGGCCGTACAGCCGCCGATATTTTAGACAATGTGCCCTCGGTGACGGTAGACGTAGACGGGCAGGTGAGCCTGCGCGGCAGCCAACAGGTGCGCATCCTGATCGACGGCAAGCCCTCCGGCTTAGTGGGGCTGAGCGATGCCGAGGGGCTGCGCCGCCTACAGGGCGACCAGATCGAGTCGATAGAGGTGATTACCAACCCCTCGTCGCGCTATGATGCCGAGGGCGAAGCGGGCATCATCAACATCGTGCTGAAGAAGGATAAAAAGCAAGGCGTTAATGGTTCTTTTGCCCTCACGGCGGGTTATCCGGACAACTACGGGGCATCGTACAGCCTCAATTTCAGGCGCCGGAAGGTGAATTTTTTCTCCAACTTCGGCCTCAACTACCGCAAAGGGCCAGGCGAGGGCTCGGGCTTGCAGGAGACCTACGAAAACGGCGCGCTGGCCTCGTATTTTACCACCGCCCGAACCCATAGCCGCGGCAGTCTGGGCGGAAATATGCAGTTGGGCGCCGACTGGTTTCTCACAGACCGCCAGACCCTTACGGCTTCAGGGCTGTACCGCCTGGGCCGGGGGCAGAATGAGAGCGAGCTGATCTACCGGGATTTCGATGCCCTGGGCCAGTTTTTGGGCTCCAGCCGGCGCTCCGACGACGAACAGGAGAATGAAAACAACATAGAACTGGCGCTGGGCTACCGCAAAACCTACGATACGCCCGACCGGCAGTTGACCATCGATTTTAAGTACATCGACGACGAAGACCTTGAGGAATCAGACTACCTACAGACCTCCCTGCCGGAGGGCGACCGGCTGGTGCAGCGCTCCAGCAATACCGAAAACGAGCGCAATGTTTTGTTCCAGACCGATTATGTGCATCCGCTGCCGGGCGACGCCCGCCTGGAAGGGGGCATGAAGGCCAATTTGCGGTTGGTAGACAATGATTTCTTAGTGGAAGAGCAAGGCCTGGACGGCGCCTATTCTCCGTTGCCGAGCTTCGACGATCAGTTGCAATACGAAGAAAATGTATACGCTGCCTATATACAGGGCGGCAAAACCAAAGGCCAGTTTTCGGGCCAATTGGGTCTCCGGGCTGAGTACTCGGATATAACCACTACGCTGCTGCGCTCCGACGCCGTCAACAACCGGCAGTACCTCAATCTGTTTCCGAGTTTGTTCCTGTCGTACAAGCGCAGCGAGGCCAATCAGTTTCAGTTGAATTTCAGCCGCCGCATCAGCCGGCCGTGGTTCCGCATGCTGTTGCCGTTTACGGGCCTCAGCGACCCCCGCAACAACCGCATTGGCAACCCCAACCTGAACCCCGAGTTTACGATGGCCTACGAAGCGGGCTACCTGCGGTATTTTGAGCGCGGTTCGCTGCTGTCTACGGTGTATTACCGCCGCACGGAGGGCGTTATTGAGCACATCACGCGGCAGTTGGAAAACAATAATGTAGTCTTTTTTCCGGTGAACCTGGCGCTGCGCAACGCTTATGGCTTTGAGTTCAGCCTCTCGTACCGGGCTACAGAATGGGCAAATATCAATGCCAATGCAAATGTGTACCGGGCGCTGGTAGAAGGCGAATACGAAGGGAGGGCATTGAGCAGCGATACGTATACCTGGAACGGCCGCGTGAATGTGCGTCTTGCCCTGACCAAGCAGCTTACCTTCCAGCCGGCTTTCAACTACCGGGCGCCGCGCATCACTACCCAGGGGCGCGAGCTGGCCATCTACCACTTAGACGCGGGCTTAGCTTACGATATCTTAGCCAACAGGGGCAAACTCACGCTGAGCGTGCAGGATGTCTTCAACACCCGCCGCCGGCGCAACGTTGTTGATCTGGATACTTTTTATTCAGAATCGGACTTTCAGTGGCGGGCCCGCCAGATTACACTGGTATTCAACTACTTGCTCAACCCGGGTAAAGGCGGCAAACCCGAGCGCAAAGATGCTTTTGAAGGGGGTGAAGGAGGCGGCGATTTTTAGCAGCTCCGCCATGACCCGGGTATGGGCTGTTCGGCGTATCGCCTTGCCACGTGTAAGCAACGCCCCCATAAGACGGTCTTTTTGTTTTTTGGGGGCCGCGTTGGCGGGCCGGAAGGCAGCTACTTCCATAAGGCAGATATGGCCGGCCCGCCAACGCGCCGGGTCGTCCGCTATTATGGCCGTCCTTTAGGGGCCGGCCATACCGCTTCCACCCCTGCCCCGGGGCTCTCCGGGTTGGCATTTGCTCTCGCGGAACGCGAATGCCCGCCAAAAGAAAGGCGGCAGACCCTTCGGAAAGGGGCTGCCGCCTTTGTCGTATAAGCACAGTATTATCTTCTTAAAATGTGGGGATACGGGCTCTCCCCCCCAGGTTTGCCCCTATCCCCCCCTTGTATCATCGGTGGTTAGTACCGATGATACTTGTGAATACTTGTGGTACAAAGATGGGGTGAAAACGGCAAAACAAGGGTTCACGGATGTTTCATTTTGGTTCACGGATGTTGCATTTTGGAGATTTTATGGCCATCTGCGCCAAAATTTACTAACCTTGAGCTGGAGCGCTCACTAAAAAAGACATTTTCAGCGAGGCATTCTCCGGCTAAAGCAGGCAGAGAAAATAGTATAAAAAAGCCGGCCCTGACAAGTCAGAGCCGGCTTCTTAAATTTTAAGTGCTGCTTAGCGCTGAATAATCAGGCGCTGCGTAGCTTCTGTATCGGCGGAGCGTACTTTGATGAGGTACATCCCCGGATGATACTTCGACAGGCTGAGGGATTCAATAGCCGATTGAACCTCGTCAATCTCCCGGATGAATACCGTTTGACCGGTGATGCTGATAACCTCAATGCGGATGGCTTTTCCAAACCACTGCTCCAGGTCAAGCGCAACCTCGCCTGTGGTGGGGTTCGGGAAGAGCCCAAAGTTGATCACGGGTTGTTGGTCGGCAGCCTGACTGCCAGGTTGCACGCCTGCCAAAGGTAGAACGCCGCCGCCCGTAGTCGCCACATTGTCGAAGGTAGCGTTGGTGGTCGTGTTGACGTTGATGCTTTCGCTAAAGATGCCTACATAGATGCATGGCGCCATGCTTATGCTGGCGGAGAAAGCAAAGGTCCAGCTTGCGCCATTTACAGAGGTATAGCCCGTAAGCGTGCTGCCATTGCGTTCAATGCGGAGCCATACATGCTGGGGCCGATTGAAGTTAAGGCTGCTGGTAGGGCCATTGTTGGTTGTGCGAATATCCCGGCGTACGATGCTGGTGAGCTGCGTTTTCAGCGCCACCTTTTTAGCGCCCGGAGAGAGGGTTTCGCGCATCATTACACCGGCCCATCCGCCGCCGTCAACCGTGAGTACCCGAGCTGTGATGGAGCTATTGCCGCACAGGGTCTGGTAAACGAAGTTGACATTGTCGGCCGTAGGCGAGGAGACATTGGTGCTACCCACCGTAAATACGTCGGTTGGCGATGGATCGCAAGGCGGGAAATTGGTATTTCCGACGCCGCTGTTGCCAACGACGCCCTGCTGCCAGGTACCGCCGCTATTGCCATTAACATTGTCGATGTTACCGTCGCAGTCGTTGTCTATGCCGTCGCAGACTTCGGTAGCTGCCGGATTGACATCGTCGTTGTTGTCGTCGCAGTCGGTATTGAGCAGACTAAAGCCGGGGCCGGGGTTGTTGCAGAACAACTGACCCACGCCGGCGCCAAAACCATCGCCGTCGCCATCTACATAGTACGTAGTGAAGGGCTGGTTGTCGCAGTTGCCAGGCGCCGTAGTACCCACAAGGGTAGTATTGCTGCGGCAACCATTGGCGCCCAGTACCGAAGCGATGATGGTCTGAGCCGGGCCGGTCTGGTTGTACGTGGGTAGGGCCGCATTCCAGGTGGCGCCGCCGTCGGTAGAGTATTGGAGGGTTCCGCCCACTCCGGCCACCGTACCCATGGCGATGCTGCCGCCGCCTACAACGCAGTTGTTACAAGCGCTATTGACGATGGCTAACGTGCCCGTGGGGGCGGCAGGCGTCGTGCAAGTACCTGGTGTGGTTTGGCCTACCTGCGTGGTATTGCTGCGGCAGCCGTTGGCGCCCAGCACGGAAGCGATGATGGTCTGAGCCGGGCCAGTCTGGTTGTAAGTAGGCAGGGTAGCGCTCCAGGTGGCGCCGCCGTCAGTAGAGTATTGGAGGGTTCCGCCCACTCCGGCCACCGTACCTACGGCGATGCTGCCGCCGCTGACGGTGCAGTTGCTGCAAGTACTATTGACGATGGCTAACGCGCCCGTGGGGGCGGCAGGCGTCGTGCAGGTACCTGGGTTGGTTTGGCCTACCTGGGTAGTGTTGCTGCGGCAGCCATTGCCGTCCAATACCGAAGCCAGGATGGTTTGTGCCGGTCCGCTTTGGTTATAAGTAGGCAGGGTAGCGCTCCAGGTGGCGCCGCCGTCGGTTGAGTACTCAAGCGTACCGCCGGTACCGCTTACCGTGCCGATGGCTATGCTGCCGCCGCTAAGCGTACAGTTGCTGCAAGTGCTGTTGACGATGGCCAATGTGCCCGTCGGCGCCGAAGGTACTGCACAGGTAGCGGGCATTGTTTGGCCCACCTGCGTGGTGTTGCTGCGGCAGCCGTTGGCGCCGAGTACAGAAGCGATAATGGTTTGTGCCGGTCCGCTTTGATTATAGGCGGGCAGCATAGCGCTCCAAGTGGCGCCGCCATCGGTAGAGTACTGAAGCGTACCGCCGGTACCGCTTACCGTGCCAATGGCGATGCTGCCGCCGCTGGCTGTACAACCATTGCAGATGCTATTGACAATCGCCAGTGTGCCGGTGGGTGCAGCGGGCGTCGTACAAGTGCCTGGGTTGGTTTGACCCACTTGCGTGGTATTGCTGCGGCAGCCATTGGCGCCCAATACGGAGGCGAGTATGGTTTGCGCCGGTCCGGTCTGATTGTATGCGGGTAGGGTAGCGCTCCAGGTCGTACCGCCGTCGGTAGAGTATTGAAGGGTTCCGCCCGATCCGGCTACCGTACCTATGGCGATGCTGCCGCCGCTGACGATGCAGTTGCTACAAGTACTATTGACGATAGCCAGCGCACCGGTGGGTGCAGCGGGCGTCGTACAGGCGCCTGGGTTGGTTTGGCCTACCTGGGTAGTGTTGCTGCGGCAGCCATTGCCGTCCAATACCGAAGCCAGGATGGTTTGCGCCGGTCCGCTTTGGTTATAGGCGGGCAGCATAGCGCTCCAGGTGGCGCCGCCGTCGGTAGAGTACTCAAGCGTACCGCCGGTACCGCTTACCGTGCCGATGGCGATGGAGCCGCCGCTGACGGTGCAGTTGCTGCAAGTGCTGTTGACGATGGCCAATGCGCCCGTCGGGGCAGAAGGCCCGGCACAGGTAGCGGGGGTTGTTTGGCCCACCTGCGTGGTGTTGCTGCGGCAGCCGTTGGCGCCGAGTACCGAAGCGATGATGGTTTGTGCCGGTCCGCTTTGGTTGTAGGCGGGCAGCGTAGCGCTCCAGGTGGCGCCGCCATCGGTAGAGTATTGGAGGGTTCCGCCCGATCCGGCCACCGTGCCGATGGCGATGCTGCCGCCGCCTGGCGTACAACCGTTGCAGATGCTATTGACAATCGCCAGTGTGCCGGTGGGGGCAGCGGGCGTCGTACAAGTGCCTGGGTTGGTTTGGCCTACCTGAGTGGTATTGCTGCGGCAGCCATTGGCGCCCAATACCGATGCCAGGATGGTTTGCGCCGGTCCGGTCTGGTTGTAAGTGGGCAGGGTAGCGCTCCAGGTGGTACCGCCATCGGTAGAGTACTGAAGGGTTCCGCCCGATCCGGCCACCGTGCCAATGGCGATGCTGCCGCCGCTGACGGTGCAGTTGCTGCACGCGCTGTTGACGATGGCTAATGTGCCCGTGGGGGCGGCCGGGGTGGTGCAAGTACCGGGTATCGTTGCAACGCCCGTAGATGCAGGGCTTACCGTATTGGGGTCGGTATCGCATGAACAACGGGTCTGGATCGTTTGAGCCGGGCCAGTTGTGTTGTAGGAAGGAAGGTTGGTAGTCCATCCGACGCCATTTACATTGTATTGCAGGGTGCTGCCTGTGGGGCAGCCTACTGTGGGCGCCGTAATGCTGCCGCCGGTGACGGTACAGTTGGCCGTACAAGTGCTGTTGGCGATCTGTACTTCGCCAGGAGCAGATGTGAGGACAGGGCAAGAGGAGCAAACGTTTGGCGCCGTAGTGCCGCTAACCGGAGGTCCGGAACAACCCGTCGTTGTATTGCGACAACGCGCATATACTGTGATGGGAGATGTGGTGTAGGTCGGAGCGGTTGTCGACCAAGGGCCTGCTTCATTGGTGGCATATTCCAGGATCGTGCCGCCTAAGCAGCCGCTACCCGAAATCGTTCCTGCTGTGGAAGGGCAAACATTGTCGGTGATGGTCAGGACTAAACCGCAGGTATTTACAGGCGAGGCGGAGTTGCGCGGGGCAGGCGTGCCTGTTATAAAATCAGAGCTGTTGTTATTGTTGTCAGTACAGCCATTGCCATTGCGCAGGATGGCTGTGGTATTGCTGGGGGTAGGCGCAGGGCCGGAACCTTCAAAAAAGTTAGCAGTGCCGTAACCTACCAGATCAATAATGAGCGCCAATTGGGTAGAGTTGCAGGGAGCAGAGCCTCCATTGCATCCCAAACTCGTAGTAGCGTTAACCAATGCAACTTTTCCGGTAGTTGCGGAAAGCGCAATCGGGGTAGGGTCTATGTAGTCGGGCGTAGGTAGTGCCGTGGTGGTCGTACCGTTAGCCTGCTGAACGAGGAAGTATCGCCCTGGTTGTATGGTTACATTAGGCAATTCAGTAAGCTGTGTGGAAGAGGAACCCAAATTGCCAGTTCCTGTAGCGCTTGCGTACTGAATAGAAAGTCCATTGAGCGAAACCGCCGTACTTCCCCCGTTGTATAGCTCTACATAGTCGTGCGTAAAGGTATTTCCGCCGCCGCCATATACCTGGCTGATGCGCAGACCGTTACAAGCTGCCGGTTCTGTGATGCTAAACACTGCGTTCGACACATCAAAGAACGTAGAGGCCGAGCGGAAGTTGCCGCCCACGCTACACTGAACGATAACCCGCGCCGAAGTGGAAGGCGTGTTGGGTACGGTGATGCTGGCCGAGCCATTGTTGGGGTAAGTGCCCACTAAACTGTAGGTAACGCCATTGTCGGTTGATACGAGGATGTCCACATTGGTGCAATGGGCATCCGTGCCATTGACCGTCCAGGTGACAGACTGATTGCTATTGGCCTGCCACGATTCGCCGCCGTTCGGGGCCGTCACATTGAATGGGCCCGTATTGGCTACGGTCACCACCATGTCGTCGAAGGCGGTGCGCCCCCAGTTGGCGTTGTTATCCCTTACCGTGAGGCGGAAGTTTAGGGTGCGGGCGGCGCAAGGCAGTTTTTCCCAAGCGGGGGTATTGTTATTGCCGGCCAGCACATCGCTCATCTGGGGGAACACCCGGAAGTTGTCGGTTACCGGCGGTCGGAATCGGAATAAAGGCTGGGTGGTTGAAGCGCAGTTGGGCGATCCCGTAGTGGCTAAGCCTGCGCCATCGTACTGTTGCCACGCAAAGGAGACGGGGTCATTGTTGCCATCGGTGGCGCTGCCTACAAGTACGAACGGCGTTTGCTTGGGGATGGTGATGTTTGCCTGCGCATTGACAACCGGAGCGGCGTTATTGCCGGTACCCGGAGTTGAAACAGCGGCACAGCCACCCGAAGAGCTGAGGTAAGCATTGATCTCGCCAATAGAGGCGGCGTGGAAAAAGGGATCGCTGAAGTTCTGATAGCTCGGCGGCGCGCCGCATACGCCGGCATACGCCATAATGGTAGAGCCTTCGCCCGTTTCATAGCGGAAACTGGGCTCCGAGGTGCCGCATTCCGCAGAAGCAAAAGTATGATTGGCGCCAAACTGATGACCCAACTCGTGGGCCATATAGTCTACATAGAGTTGTGTCAAAGAGCCGGTTGTTCCTGAAAAACCCCCGCCTTTTAATCCACTATTGCATACAACGCCCAGGTATGCTACCCCACCTGTATTATCCCAAAGCAGGGAGTGGCCTACGTCAAAGCCACTGCCGGTGAGGCCGCTCGAACTTACCAAAAAGGTATGCACCTCGTCGATGTCGGTATGGTCAGCCAGTACTGCATTGGCGCAGGCCGTATTGGAAACCAAGGTAAACGTTACGCCCAAATCTCGTTCGTATACTTCATTGATCATGTTCAGGCCCGCAGCAAAAGCGTTGAGCACATTGGTGGCGTTGTAAGGCATGCCGCCAAACTGGGTGCGGAAGGTAGCGTCGGCAATGATCGCTAAGCGATAGGTGCGCAGGTTCGTGGGCGTCTTGACGGGGTCGTCAGAAGCCGGTTTTTGACCATGCTTGTGGTGCTCACCCGTGACGCCGCACTTGAAAGGATCGGCCTTGAAGTCAGATTTGTAGTACACAATGTGGGCCGACGGATTGCTCCGTGAGGCGGGCTCAATGCTGTAAGCCGCGCCGCCATTAAAGACGACGGCATGAAACCCCGTAGGACTGATGTCGCAGCGAATCGTCGTCTGCCGGGCGCTCTTGGCGTAGCCCTTAAAGGTTTTCACCGTGAACAAATGCGCTACTTCCGGACTTACTACCGACGTTTCCGTCAGATAGAAGTCGATGAAATTGCCCTCCGGCGTAGGCAGGCTGATGAGCAGCGGCGTGGCATTTGCCGAGGCGGCCTTGGGGGCGCTCAGATCCTGATACATGCCGGCCACATCCAGCACGGCAAACTTGTAGTCGGTAGGAAGTTGGCCTAAGAGCAATTGGCTCTTGGGAATGTCGAAGTTGTTGGGCGCAATGTCCCAATACTTCGCACTTTGAGCAAACGCCTGGCTCGATAAAAGCAGCAAGGCGCCGATCACCCAAAGAAAGTAGTACTTCTTCATGGGGGGGAAAAATTGTTATTAAAAGTAGGTAGTTACAACATCATGGCGCCACGATGACAATTAGGCCACAGTGGCTTTGAAGAGACACAAACAACGGAGCAAAAGTACCTTTTTGGCTTCAATGCGGTTCATGCAGGCGCGTTAATTTTTCGATAAATGGCAGCTTTGTCATCCGCCGACAACGCATTTTCCATTCAGGCCTGCGGCCTTAAGGAGGGGGGCGGCCACTTGAGCGGCCTCACACTTCGCTGGGCGACATCCCAAAGCGCTCTTTGAACCGCACCGAAAAATACTTTTGGCTGTTGAAGCCCGTGCGTACGGCAATTTCCGTTACATTGCCCTCTCTTCGGCGCAGCATTTCCATGGCCCGGTCGAGGCGGTAATTGCGGATAAACTCATTGGCAGGCTGGTCGGTCAGCGCTTTGAGCTTTCGGTGTAGCTGGGTGCGGCTCAGGTACAGCATCCGGGCCACATCTTCTACCGACAGCGACTCGTCCTCAAGGCGCTCTTCCAGCAATTGGGTAATGCGATTGAGGAAGTCCTGGTCGGCTTTTGAAAATGCTTCCTCTTCAACCTGGGCGCATATCGCCTGGGGCAAGAGATTCTGTCCGAACTTTTCCCGGATACGGCGGCGAGTGGCAATGAGGTTTTCAGCCCGCACTAACAATTCTTCGGTGTGAAATGGTTTGGTGAGGTAGTCGTCGGCGCCAGAGCGCAGGCCTTGTAGCCGCTTTTCCATAGCGCTCTTGGCCGTGAGCATAATGATGGGGATATGAGATGTGAGCTCGTGGTCTTTAAGGGTTTCGCATACCTGATACCCATTGGCCAACGGCATCATCAGATCGGTAATCACCAGATCGGGCACCGCTTCCAATGCTTTTTTTATGCCTTCTTCACCATGTATGGCCGTTATTACTTTGTAATGGGGCTGCAAAGTAAGCTGAATAAACGTGCGCAGATCGTCGTTGTCTTCTATGATCAGCGCCAGCGGCATATCGCTATCGGCAGGCTCGTCGTCGGGGCTGACGAAGGGCAAGTCGGTTGCTACTGGCAAGGTGTTCACCGGCTCGCTATTCACTGCTTCCGGCTGCGGGCTCACAATGGGGAACTGCACGGTGAAGGTTGCGCCCTGTCCTGGGCTACTTTCTACGTAAATGAGTCCGCCCATGAGTTCAACGAGTTCTTTGGTGAGGGCCAGGCCTATGCCGGCGCCGCCGCCGGTTTGGGCCAGGTCGGCAGATTCGCCGGGCGCCTGATAAAAGCGATCGAAAATTCGCGGCAGCGACTCTGCGCTGATGCCGGAGCCGGTATCGGCTACCATTAATTTAGCCTGGCGTTCTGCTCTGCTAAGCGACAGGGTTATACGGCCGCCCGACGGCGTAAATTTTATAGCATTCGACAGCAGGTTGTTGATGATGAGCTCTACCTTTTGCGGGTCAAAAGCAAATATAGGCAGCGGCGTAGCAGGAGGTTCGTATTGCAGGTCGATGCCTCGCTTTTGTGTCAGGGGTCGGAAAGTATCTGTTGTATGGCGCACTGAGGCCTCCAGATCGCCAGGTCGGGTGTCGAGGGTCATTGCTCCGCTTTCGAGCTTCGATAAGTCGAGCAGTTGGTTTACTAACCCCAGCAATTGCCGGCCATTGCGCTCGGCCATCTCTAACTTGGCTACCGATTCGGCGTCTGAGAGCTGGTTTTTTACCTGCCGTAAGGGCTCCAGAATGAGCGTCAACGGGGTTCGAAATTCATGGGTAATGTTGGAGAAGAAATTGGTCTTCATCCGTCCGAGGGCGGCCAATCGCTCCGACTCCCGATGCTCGTACTGCAATTGGTTCTCCAAGCGGACGCGGTTGATCTGGACCCGCTGTATGCTGTACGCCAGCAGGCCCGCCAGCGTCAGCCAAAGCGCCCAGGCCCAGATGGTTTTCCACCAGGGCGGCAGGACGGTTATATCCATAGTAGCCATAGCCTCGGGGCTCCACTGGCTTCGCCCCGAGGCGCCCTGTACTTTAAAGGTATATTTTCCGGGAGGCAGGTTGGTATACGTCACCTCCCGCCGATAGCCCGCTTCCACCCAATCTTCGTCTACGCCTTCTAATTGATAACGGTAGGTGTTTTTTTCAGGGGCGGCGTAGTCCAAAACAGAAAAGCGCAACGATACCATGTTTTCGTGATGGCGTAGCCGTATGGCTTTGGTAAAGTTGACGACCTGCGCTAATATCCCCTGCCCGCTGGTGTCGGGGGCAATGGGTTGGTTGTTCACCCGCAGCCCCGTGATCAATACTGGCGGTTGATGGTTATTCTGGCTCAATCGCTCGGGGAAAAAGGCATTAAGGCCATTGATGCCGCCAAAGACCAAGGCGCCTGCGCGGGTTTTGCAGTAAGCGCCGGTGTTGAACTCATTGTCTTGGAGGCCGTCGGCAGCTAAATAGTTGCGGCAACTGTAGTTGCCGAGTTGAAAGCGGCATAGACCCCGGTTGGTGCTTAGCCACAAAGCCGGGTTGCCGGGCGCGCTCAGGTCGGGGAGTATGCCGTAGATGACGTGGTTGGGCAGGCCTTCTTTTATGCCAAATACGCTGAAGGTTTCTGCACGGGTATCAAACCGGTTCAATCCGCCGCCCTTGGTGCCCAGCCATAGTATTTCCGGCATTTGGGGGTCTTCCAATATCGACAGGATGTAGTTTTCGCTGAGCCCGCCCGGCTGGGTTTGATAGGCCTTAAAGCCTACCCGGCCGTCTTTGAGCCGACTCATGCGCAGTAGCCCGTGCGTGGCGCCTATCCACAGGCTGCCCTGGCTGTCTTCGTAAAAGACACTCGCCTTTATGCCGCTGCGGTTGCGCACAAAATAGTCATCGATCTGATGATAGACCATTTTTCCCGAGTGAATATCCAGCTCAATGAGCATGCCCGCCAAACAACCTACCCACAGCTTGCCCTCCCGGCTGATGAACATGGGCGTAAGCGGATCGGCTTCGCAGGTGTAGGGGAAATCCCGCCGTTCACGGGTGCGGGGGTCATAGCAGCTCACTTTAAACCCCGCCTCCTCAAAAGGCAGGTGAAACCAATAGCGCCCTTGAGGGTCTTGCACCAACTGCCTGGCCCGGGTGAGGTCGGTTGGGAAGCCTTCCGGCAGGCGCAGCGCACCGGTAGCGGCATCTAACCAGCTCAATTGATGCCCTGCCCATACCCACAGTCGTTCCTGTCGGTCTTCGTATATCTGTTGCAGGCTCTTTCCGGGCATATAGTGGTTAAAGTCGGCCTTGCGGGGATTGTATTTGTAAAGCCCAAACCCATTGGAGCCCACCCATACAATACCCGAGCGGTCAATGGCCATCGATGAGCAGGCAAACCGATCGAAATGGCTGATAACCGATTGTTTAGCCACCCCTGCATCGTCTAATACCAAGCGCTCCAACCGGGTATACCCCATCAGCAGATGTCGCCCGTCGGCCTCCAGCATAGCCTGGAGTTTGGGCATACGTTCGGCTATGCTCAGCGGGTAGTGCTTCTGCTGTCCGTCGGGGCCTAAGCGCGTGAGGCCATGTAGCCGGGCTACCCAGAGCGCCCCGTATCGGTCTCTGCCTATTTCTGTGGCGGCAGCCACCAAAAATGGCCCCCCCAGTTTTATCTCCTGCCAGCGCCCCCCCTTTATCGGGCGGCTAAACAAACCCTGCCGATCGCCCACACGCACCTGCCCGTCTTCAAAACATATAGAAGATACCTGTGCAACGTCTTGCGTTTCAGTGATTACGCGGAAAATAGCATTGAGATCGTTGCTTCTCAACTGGCTAAGCGAAAATTCCCTGGGGATTACTATGCGGTCGAGGCCTACGTCCGAACCTACCCAAATGTCGCCGTAAGGGTCTTCGGCTAAGGTCATAACTTTAGCCGATCGCAAGCCAGCCGTTTCATTGCCGCCGGCCTGAAGCCGGTAAAACTTTTCGGTAGTCTTGTCAAAGAGGTTAAGGCCGTTGTTCTCTGTGCCTACCCAGAGCCATCCCCGGCTGTCTTCAAGCAGGGCGCTGACAATATGCCCGGAAATGGAGTACGGCTGGTCGCTGCTGTGGCTGAACAGGGTAAAATCGTAGCCATCGTAGCGGTTGAGGCCGTCTTTGGTGGCTATCCACAAAAAGCCCTCCCGGTCTTGCAGCGCGCTATTGATCATTCCTTGCGACAGGCCGTCGTTGATGGTCAACGACTCCAGCGGGGTGGTTTGCCCACAGAGCGCGTTCATCCCAATCCATAAAAAAATGACAGTACCCAAAAATTGCTTCATAAACTGGCTACCCTTAGCTGGCAAAAGTAAAGTGAAATTTGTACATTGTATAATGCTTGATTCAAATCCCTACATTTATGGGGCCTGGTGATCGAAGTCGGGCGGGGGCTAAGTGTAGCAGCCTGCCCGGCTAAGGGATAGGAGCGGTATGGGCGCGCCTGTTTGTTTATTCAGCCGGGTAAAACCTCCAGGAGCGCCCATAAGAGCGGATAGCCCGGCGCCGCGCAAGGTGATTGGCGGAGGTGGATGAGATGCGGCGTAGCCCCAAATATAAAAATATGGCAGGAGGGGGGCTTACCTTCCCCCTACGGAATAACTTTTGATCATCTCTGCCATTTCGGCGGCGGAGCCGGCTTGCCCGAGCCGTTGGGGGTAGCTGGCGATGAAGGGCAGGGCGGGCCAGTCGGGGTCGGTTGAAGCATGGAAGTTGTAGCTTATGGCGGTGGCGGCTTGCAGCACATACTGGCGGGCGGAAAGGTCGTAGGTGACGAGCCAAATGCGCGTCTTGCGGTCTTTGTAGACGGCCAGCACGGCGGGGGCGTCAAGGAATTCGGTTTGGCGGTCGTCGCCGAGGCGTATATCGGAGTTGAGGTAGGCAAAACGGCGGGCCGACCAGTGGGCGGCTTCCAGCTCGGCTTCGAGTGCGCGCAGGGCCGTGTGTATGTATTGGATGTGGTCGCGCTGCCCGGGGGGGAAGTCGGTTTGGCTGTGCCAGCTTTGGGTGCGCAGATTCCAGAGTTCAAGGTCGCCTATGCGGTGTTTGTAGTCGAATTGGGGCGTATCGGGGGATACATAGCCGGGATAAAAGTAGCGCAGGCCGCGTTCTTTACAAAAATCGACTTCCAGGAGCAGGGTAAACAAGCCTAAGCTGAATGCGCTGAGGGCGGGGTCGTAGATGCCGGCCTTGCTGTAAGCCGCCTCGTGGCCGAGGTCGAAGAAGCTGAAAGCTACCAGGCGGCGGTCGAGGTAAACGCGGGTTTCCCAGGTGTTGATGACTGCGCGGCCTTCGTATTCGAGGTGATAGCGGAGGTCTTCCATCGTTTTTTCGGGATGGAGGAGGGCGTAACTTTGGTTGACGGCGTCTTTTTCGGGGCCGAGGCAGGCGGGGCCGTATTCAATGCGAAAAAAGCGGCGGTTGTCGCGCAGCAGTTTGCGCTGTCGCTTTCCCCAACTGTGGCCGGCCAGCGGCAGCCGGGTGGGGATGAGGTTGCTGAGGCGACCCGGTTCAATTTGTATGTAATCGGCCTGGTAAAGGCGTTGCCCCAGCGCGCGCCAACCTTCTGACAAATAGCGGTCTAGCGCTTCGGGGTCCAATTTTTCGGGCGAATATATGCTGGTGGGCATGAAATTTTGGGGAATGATTTTTTTTACAAAAGTAGGCAATTTATAAAGAAATGGTATTTTTGCAGTCGCAGCGAATTTTCGCTGAAATAAGCCAAGAGGCTTTGCTACTTCAACCAAAGGATCAATGAGCAGAAGAATTAAAAAAGCCGCCGTTTTGGGGTCGGGTGTGATGGGGTCGGGCATTGCCTGCCATTTTGCCAATATAGGACTGGAAGTATTGATGCTGGATATACTGCCGCCCAACCTTAGCGAGGCAGAAGCCCAACAGCCCAAAGCCCGCAACCGCATAGCGGATACGGCGTTGGCCAACGCCCTAAAGGCCAGACCTGCGGCCCTGTATGACGCTGCCTTCGCCGGCAGGATCCAAACCGGCAACTTTGAAGACGATATGGCTAAAATTGCCGATTGCGACTGGATCATTGAAGTAGTAGTAGAGCGATTGGACATCAAGCGGGCCGTTTTTGAAAAGGTGGATCGCTACCGCAAGCCGGGCGCTTTGGTGACATCCAATACGTCGGGGATTCCCATTCACCTGATGCTGGAGGGGCGCAGCGAGGATTTTCGCCGCCACTTCTGCGGCACGCACTTCTTCAATCCGCCCCGCTATTTGCGCTTGCTGGAGGTGATCCCGACGCCGGATACGGCGCCTGAGGTGACGGATTTCTTCATGCACTACGGCGACATTCACTTGGGCAAGCAAACGGTATTGTGCAAAGATACGCCGGCCTTCATCGGCAATAGGGTAGGGGTGTACGCGATGGCTAAGATTTACCAGCTTACCACTCAGCTTGGCCTCGATATAGAGACCGTGGATCGCCTGACGGGTCCGGCGTTGGGCCGCCCCAAGACGGGCACTTTCCGCCTCGGCGACTTAGTGGGCCACGATACGGCGGCTAAGGTAATTCAGGGCATCAAACAAAACTGCCCCGACGACGAGCAGGCTGCTACCTTTGAGGTTCCTGCGTATCTGCAATGGCTGCTCGACAATGGCTTCCTGGGCAATAAATCGGGTCAGGGCTTCTATAAAAAAGTAAAAGGCGAGGGCGGCAAAAGCGACGTCATGGCCCTGAACTTAGAAACGCTGGAATACGAACCCAGCAAAAAAACGGAGCTGCCCAGCCTGAAGACGGCCAAGCAGATCGAGGACTTGGGCAAGCGGGTACAGGCGCTTTTTCAGGCCGACGACGCTGGCGGGCAGTTGGTGCGGCGCAGCCTTTGCGGGCTTTTTGCTTATGCCTCCAACCGGGTGCCCGAAATAGCCGATCATCTGTACAGCATCGACGACGCCATGCGCGCCGGCTATGCCTGGGAGATGGGGCCTTTTGAATATTGGGACGCCATTGGCATTGCCCAAGGTATAGAAGCCGCCGAGTCGCTGGGCGAAAAGGTAGCTCCCTGGGTGAAGGATATGTTGGCAGCGGGGCATACGACCTTTTATCGGCGCGAAGGGGGCCGGTTGCTGACCTATAACCCGGCCGACAAGACCTACGAGGCCCGACCCGGCGCTGAGGCCTTTATCATTCTCGACAACCAGCGCGACCGTGCGCCGGTGCATAAGACCAGCGAGACCTTGGTGCACGACATTGGCGACGGGGTGCTTTGTTTGGAGTTTACGAGCCCCCACAACACCATTGGCGAAGGGGTGCTGCGCGGCCTCAATGAAGCCATTCAACTGGCTGAGGAAGGCAACTGGAAAGGGTTGGTCATCGGCAACAACGCGACCAACTTTTCGGTGGGCGCCAACCTGATGATGATTGCCATGATGGCCTATAACCAGGAGTTCGACCAACTCAATATGGCCGTCAACTACTTCCAGCAAACGACGATGCGTTGCCGCTATTCGTCGGTTCCGGTGGTAGTAGCCACGCAGGGTTACGTCTTTGGCGGCGGTTGTGAAACGCTTATGCACTGCGACGGGGCCGCCTGCGCCGCAGAATCGTACATTGGGCTGGTGGAAGTGGGCGTTGGACTCATTCCCGGCGGCGGCGGCACCAAGGAATTTGCCCTGCGCGCCAGCGACACTTTTTTTGAAGGCGATGTGCAAATTCCCACGCTCATTGAAAAATTCAAGGCCATAGCGCTGGCCTCAGTAGCTACCTCGGCGCATGAGGCCTATAAATATGGCTACCTGCTGCCGGGCCGCGACCGGGTGATCATGAACAAAGACCGCAACATAGCGGAAGCCAAGGCGATGGTGCTGGAAATGGCGCCTACCTATACCCAGCCCATACAGCGCAATGACATTACAGTGCTGGGGCGCACGGGGCTGGCGGCTCTTTATGCTGCGGCCAATGAACTGCGCTTAGGCAACTATGCCAGCGAGCACGACATCAAAATTGCGCACAAGGTAGCTTATGTGCTTTGCGGCGGCGACCTCACCGGCGTGCAGCAGGTGAGCGAGCAATACCTCCTCGACATCGAGCGGGAGGCCTTCCTCAGTCTGTGCGGCGAGCAAAAGACGCTGGAGCGCATTCAGCACATGCTCACAACCAACAAACCGCTGAGAAACTAACCCAAACATCATCTTTTTGCATAAAACGGGCTAAAACAATGGCAAGATGATGCACAGAGCCCGCCTTTTCCGGCGGGCTCTTGTCGTTGGCGGATGCCCTGTTGCGGCTCAAAGGGCATTTTCTACGGTTGGCGGGAAAAATCATTGACACGGGATAGCGGGCGCTGTACCTTGGCGCAGTCAATAAAACGAAAAACCAAATGAAAAAGGTACTTGTCATTCTGGGGCACCCCGACGCCAACTCACTGAATGCCGCGCTGGCAGAGAATTATGCCGCCGGCGCTCGCGAGGCCGGTAAAGAAGTGCGCATGCTGAAGCTGGGCGAGCTAAACTTCGACCCCATCCTGCATTCAGGCTTTTCCCGGGATCAGCCGCTGGAGCCCGATCTGCTCAGCGCCCAGGAAGCGATCAAATGGGCGGATCATCTCGTATGGGTATACCCCAGTTGGTGGGGGAACCTCCCCGCCTTGCTAAAAGGCTTTATCGACCGCGTTTTTCTGCCTGGCTTCGCCTTCAAATACCGCCCCAACTCACCCTGGTGGGATCGCTATTTGTCGGGCCGCAGCGCGCGCATCCTCATGACGATGGACACCCCGGCGCTTTACAATGCCTTGGTTTATCGCAACGCCAACATCAACGCCCTGAAACGGGCTACGCTTCACTTCTGTGGCATAAAGCCCGTTAAGGTGGCTACTTTTCCGGGGGTTCGCTTTGCGCATGAGGCCCGACGCCGGCAATGGTTAGATGCAGTGAAAGCGTACGGGAAAAAAGATTAAGCGGCCTCAGGGCGTTGGTCTGACAAAGGCGATCAGGCTGCGCTTTTGATTCCTTTGAGGGCGGTATGCGCACAAACTCGTTTGAAATGCTGCATTGAGGCACTTCAAACGAGTTTATCTCTGCCTTGTGGCGTTTACAAACTGGAGTAAACGGAGTATAGCAGGAGCAGGAGTACCAGCGTGACAGCCAGTACTACAAAGAAGAATTTTTTGCGGTCGCGGTTATCCAGCGACTGGATGCGTTGCTGCTTTCTCGATTTCGTTGCCATATTATTTAGTTTTACTCGGGGGTAAATTTAAACAACCCTGTGGAAATGGGAAGTTTTTTTACGGGAAATCAGCGATGACTTATACCACCTGCACTTCGCTGAAGCCGTTACTGCGCTTCACCACCTGCACTTGTACGCCTATGCGCTCTTTGAGGGCTTTGACGTGCGAGATGATGCCAATGGTTTTACCCGAAGACTGGAGGTTTTCGAGGGTGGCTAAGGCCAGATCGAGGCTGTTGTCGTCGAGGGTGCCGAAACCCTCGTCTATGAAGAGCGAGCGGATGCGGGTATCTCGGCCGGCGAGGTCGGAGAGGCCCAGGGCGAGTGAAAGACTCACGAGAAAACTTTCGCCCCCACTGAGGGAAAGGGCGCTGCGGCGGTTGTCGGCCTGGTAAGTGTCGATGACTTCGAGGTCGAGCTCGGCATCGTCTTTTTTGGCAATGAGGTAGCGCCCGCTGAGTTGTTGGAGGTGGGCATTGGCCAAGGCGACGAGTTTTTGGAGGGTGAGCCCCTGGGCAAAGGTTCTGAATTTTTTGCCATCGGCCTGCCCGATGAGGTCGTTGAGCAACGACCAGCGACGGTACTCATGTTGTTGGGCTGCTATGGCTGCGGCCAGCGTCTGGGCCTGCCGACGTCGTTCTGCGTGCAGTCGCAGTTGCTCGCGCACAGCGCCGGTGCGTTCGAGGAGGGTGGCAGCTTCGGCTTCGGCGGCCGCCAGCAGGGCAGACAGGTCTTCAAGTTCTGGCCAGTGTTGGGTTTGTTGCAGGAGGGCGTTCCATTTATCGAGGATTTCCTGGCGTTCGCGGCGGGCGTCGGCCAATTGATTGTCGATGCGCTGGAGGCGGCTTTCCAGTTCATTTTCTTCTTCGGCATCGATGAGAGCGCCGCGGGCCATATCGAGGTTATCGAAGCCGGCGTTTAGTGCGGTTTGTTGAAGCGTTATACTGCGATTGTCGATGCTAAGTTGAAGTTGGCCAAGGTCGCGACTGCGATCGCTGAGACGGCGCTCCAGAGCAGATAAGGCTTCTTTATGTTGATTATAAGCCGTTCGCGCTTCCTCCAATTGGGTTTGTCGGAGGGTTTGGGTTTCGTCCCATTGTCGGCGCGCGTCTTCTACGGAGCCTTTAAGCAGTTCCTGGCGCTCTGCCTGCAGGCGCTGATACTCCTCCTGCCGGCTTTGCCATTGCCGGCGAGCGTTTTGACTTTCTTCAGCAGCGCCGGCGGCTTGCCTGCTCAGGCTTTCGAATTGGCTGGCGTTGCGTTGTTCGGCTTCCCGCGCGGCGGCGAGCGCTTGTTGTTGGCCGACGAATTGCCGGGCTTGCTGCTGAAGGCGTTCGAACAGGGCTTTGCCCTGCTCGGGTTCAAAGGTAGCGCCTAAAGGGGCCAGCAGTTCGTTGATGCGGTTGAGGGCAGTCTGGTATTCCAGGGTAGTTTCATCGAGGCGGAGCTGGCTCTGGGTAGCGCGGTCGTGTAGTAAGGCCACTTCCGACTCGCGTTGCATGCGCTCTTTTTCAGCCATAGCCACCCACTCGGCCAATCGCGTTTTTTGTTGTTGTAGTTGTTCAATTCGATTGCGTGCCGCTTTCCAGACGTCGAGTTGCCGGCCGGCTGCTCCGGCCAACTGGCGCCAGTCGGCAGGGCGATCTTCATCTTGGAGGCCGCCCTCCGCCAACTGGGCAATGCGCGCTTCAAAGGCCAGCATTCTTTCGGTTTGCGCCTCAAACTGGCCGCGCAGCTCCCGGAGCTCGCTGCCCATCAGGCTTTCTATTTCGCGGCTGAGGTCTTTATCTTCCTGCATCAGGTCGCGGGCCTGCTGTTGCAGTTGCTGGTGGTATTGCCGGGCTTTTTCATATTCGGCCCGAGCGCGGTCGGCAAAAGGGCTGGGCGGGTGTTCGCGGAAAGGGTGATGGGTGGAAAAGCAGAGTGGGCAAGGCTGACCTTCTTCCAGCAGTTGGCGGTCTTTTTCGTAGTTTACTATCTGTTGCTGTTGCTGATAGACGTGGGTTTTGTAGTTGAGCTCAGCTTCGAAGTCGGCGGCTCGGTCTAAAGCTACAAGCAGTTCTTTACCCAACTGACTCTGGCGGGCGCGCAAGCCTTCGAGCCGTTCTTCTTCATCGCTGCGCTGGCGCAACAACTGCCGATATTCCTCATCAATGCCGGCCAATTGCTCAAGGGTGAAAAGGCGATCCTGAAGCTGGCCTATGGCTTGATTGAGGCGCAGCACGGGATCGTCGGGGCTTTCGCCACCGAAGCCTTCGGGCAGGGCGGCGGCTAAGTCCGCAGAGGTGCGCTCCCAGTCGTCCTGTGCCTGAGTTAAGGCAGATTCTGCCAGGCTGAATTGTTGCTTAGCATTTTCCCGGGCCTGCTGGTCGGTTTCCAGGCGGGCAGTCTCCTGTTGGCGCTTGCGGTAAATATCGCGGAGCTGATCGCGTTGTTGTTCGAGCACGGCTAAGCGCGCCGGCAGCTCGGCCCATTGGGCGTGCTCAGCGAGCCACTGGCTGAGGTTTTGGATGGTGTCGGCCGATGCCTGGGCTTGTTGTCGGGCGTGGGCGAGTTGAGCTTCCAGTTGGGTTTGGGCGCTGAGGTTTTTATCCCTCAGTTCCTGCGCTGCCGCTACCGCATCGGCGGCGGCCGTTACGCGCTCATCGAGGCGGGCGGCCTGTTCGAGCAAGGCCTGCTGCCGGGTAAAGGCCGCCTGAAAATCGGCCCAGCGGGCTTGTTCTTCCGCCAGCCGGGTTTTGGTTTCAACGGTTGTTGCGGCTACCTGCTCCAGTTGGCGCTGCCATTGGTTTAGTTCGTGTAGCCATTCGGCGGCGCGCTGCTGGTCGGCTTCCTGTTGGCGCAGGTCCGGCGCAAAGGCCCTTACCTGGCGGGCATGGGCATAGCGCTGCCGATCGGGGGCGGCTTGTGCCCATGTTTCTTCGGCTCGGGTGAGGGCGTCGGTAGTTTGTTGCAAAAGCGGTTCTGTATCGGCCTGCTGCCTGCGCAATTGATGCTGCCGGCGCAGGGTGGCCATGTGGCTTTGCCGTTGGGTGTAAGCGGTATTAAGCCCTGCCAACTGTTGCGCCAGTTCAGCTTCATTTTCTTCCCCGACGGCGCCCAATTGTTCCCACTGCATTTTCATGGCGTCCAACTTATCGCGCTCTATCTTGTGTCGCTCAAAGGCTGCCCGCGATAGGTCGGAGTAGATGGAAGTGCCCGTAATGCGTTCCAATAATTCAGAGCGCTCCTTCTCGCCCGCCCGCAGGAAGGCCGCAAAATCGCCCTGTGCCAGCAATACCGATCGGGTAAAGCGGTCGTAGTCTAGCCCGGTGACAGCCTCTACAAGCTCGTCAACTTCCTTGATCTTGGAGGCTAAGATTTCGTATGCCTGTTTTTCGTCCGACCAGCAGGCCAACTCCCGCCCGGCGGGCATGAGGTTGCCTTCGGCCTTGCCATGCGCCCGCCGCTGGCTCCATCTGGCCCGGTAGAGGCGCTCGCCGGCCCGAAAGTCTACTTCTGCCATGCTTTCGCCGGCCCCGAAGCTCATGGCTTCTTTGGGTTGCTTCTCCTTGCTGTTGCGCGCCACCCGGCCGTACAGGGCCAGGGTAATGGCGTCAAGCAGCGTGGTTTTGCCTGCGCCGGTATCGCCTGTAATGGCAAATATACCTGAGCCGGCCAGCGGAGGTCGGGTGAAATCCAGTTCCACCGGCTGGCGGAGCGAGTGGATGTTGGTCAGGTATATGCGCAGTATCTCCATGTTGGTTTAATTCGCAGCTTCTTGCCGCGATTCCATCCATTCTTTTAATTCCTGGAAGGTTTTATTTAGTGTTTCTTTTTCCTCAGATGTAATTTCCAGAGCTATTTTGCATCTGCGAAAAAACACTTCATCCACGCTGAGTTCGTCGAGGTCGGGTAGGGGCGCCCCCTCGTCGGCGCCGAGGCTGGCATAATGGCGATTGACTCTGATTTTAACCAACTCCAGCGGCAAAGGCCGGCAAAATTCTTTTAGGGTTTCGTCTAAGCCGGGCAGATAGTTGTCGCTTTGCACCACTACTTCCACCCAGGGGGTGAGCGGGCGGTCGTGTTCGGCGGCGAAGCGGGTCAGTTTGGCCTTTACCTCGTCTAAGGTTCCGGTGATGGTTTTAAGCCTACGGAACACGGGGACGTCCAGCGCGCTGATATTTAGCAGTCTGGCGCCTTCATAGTCGAGCAGATAGACGGTTTTATCGTCTTTGGTTTCGCTGAAACTGAGTGGAATAAGCGAGCCCGAATAGCGCACATGCTGGTAGTCGCCTATGGTTTGTGCCCGATGGATGTGCCCCAGAGCCACATAGCTGAAGATTTCGGGAAAATCAGCCGCATCGATATTCTCACAATCGCCTATGTAGATGTTATTTTGTTTTTCTTCTGTTTGGGCGCCAATGGCATAGAGGTGCCCCGTAGCCAATATAGGCACGTTGAGCCGGCGATAGGGTTCGGCCAATGCGCCGATTTGTTGGTAGTGTTGTTTTATGCCTTCGCGCAAGCGCTGAAGCTTTTCATCAAAAGTTTCGGCAGCAATGCTGGTGCGCAAATCCCGGTCGCGGAGGAAAGGCACGGCTGCTATTACGGCTTCCGGTTGCCCCTGGGTATTGCGCAACTCCAGCAGTTCGTCCTCCAATTGTCCGGTGGCGGCGCCTATGATGCGGATGTTGAGTGCTTCCAGCAGTTCGCGTGGAGCGTTGAGCATGGTAGGCGAATCGTGGTTGCCGCCCGTGATCACTACGTGGCGGCAGGGCGTTTGCAGCAGCCGGCTCAGAAAGCGGTAGTAGGTATGGCGGGCGTAGTTGGGCGGGTTGCCAATGTCGAAGATGTCGCCTGCGACGACCAGCACATCCACCCGTTCGGCGACGAGTTTTTCCAGCAGCCAGTCTAACGCCAGCCGATGCTCTTCATCGCGCTCGAAGTAGAGCAATTTCTGGCCCAAATGCCAGTCGGAGGTATGCAATATCCGCATAGCGGGGCTATTGAACCAACAACTTTTTAGTACTCCGGCCGGGGCCGTTGGTTTCGCTTAGGGCTATGAAGTACAGGCCGGCAGCAAGCCCGTTGGGCAAACTCAGCGACAGACTCTGCCGGCCGGGCGTCGCTTTTATGGGTTGGCGCAGCAGTTGGCGTCCGAGGGCGTCTGTCAGGCGTACTTCCCAATCGCGGGTTTGCGCGCCATCGAGTTGTAAGATGAGTTGCAGCTCGCCCGTTTGCGGGGCCGGGTTGGGCGCCATGGTCCAGAAGTCGAGTCCTTCGGGGGCTTGAGTACCTACCAGCGCGCCAGTGATGAAAGAGGAACTCAGGATATAGTCCGCACAGTGTCGGTAGCGATTAAAGGGCTTTACCCGCCAGAAGTAGGTACGCTCTTCCAGCAGCGCATCGGGCAATTGCAGGAAAGGCCCTTCGGCGATGTACTCAGAAGTAACGGCTGCGGAAAAGCTGGCCAATCGACTTACTTCCACCAGATAGTGAGTAGCGCCTTCAGCCGCCGTCCAGGCTAAATAAACGGCATTGGCAGGCGGGGTGTCGCCTGGGGCTGGGGCTACAATTTGCGCGGGCGCGTCGCTTACGGGCGTAGCTGGCGTCTGGTCGTAAAGCCAATTGGATCGCTGATCGAGCAGATAGGCCCGCATGGCATCTTTTTGCTCTTCTGTGAAGATGGCCTGGCAGGCGTCGTTGGCATAGCCCATGATGTAGCTACCATTGCTGCGGAAACCTACGCCGTTGGGGTCATGCTGAAGCGTGCCGCTGAGGCCATTGCCATCGCAGGTCCAACGTGCAGCTATGTAGTCGGGTGAAGTGTCGCAAAAACCATCTGCAGCAATGGCGCAGTTGCTGCCATCCACCAGCTCTACATAGGCCGTATCAATGATGAGGGTATCCAAAATGAGCGTATCCTTAAAAAAGGTGTAGTCATAGGTCACCCGGGGCGGAGCCGGGTTACTGAAGTTATGGGATATCGACCCATCCCAGCTCACGCCTCCTTCCCAGCCCAGAAAAGGGTGGGGGAGTTTAAGTGCATGGCCGATCTCATGCGCCCAGGTATGGTCGTTGGGGCCCGCGCAGGTTTTGCGCATGGCTATGCCGGCATACGGGAGGTTATAGCCGCAATTGCCTGCCGGATCGTTTACAAAGTAGCAGTTGAGCGTATTGGGCACATTTTCGGCAAACATCATGGTTGCGCCTTCCAGCACGGTTTCGTGATTGTAGTAGGCCGAGTTGTTGATGTAGCGCACCTCTCCTTCTATAAAAAACTGGATATTGGCCTGTGCAAAATCTTCATTCAACCGGCACATCGCCCGAATGAGCGAGTTCATGGCATAGTAGCCAGCCCCATTGTCGTTGCCCACAATGTGGATGGTAAGCGGAATGTACAATATCGTGTCGGGCCCCTTGGGATAGGCATGCGGCGCCGCCTGGTACTTGACCAGCCAAGCGCTGCGGCCCATCTGAACGCCGCAATAGCGCAGCGGTTGCTCTTCCTGGGCATACGCCCCGGTCATAAAAATCAGGCCCAGTGCCAGTGCGGCCAGCCAACGAACTGCCTTCATACGCTCAACTGTTTTTGTTGGGCTTGCTCTGCGCTTTCGCTCGTTCACGACCCGCAGAACAAGTCTGTTTATTGAACGACCAATTTACGCGTTATCTCGACACCATCGCCATAAAGACGCAAAAAATACAGGCCGGAAGTCAATTCCCGCGCATCAATGGTTTGCCGATGACCGCCGGCAGCCACATTTTCTAAGCCCGAAACCACCTGACGCCCCAGCGCGTCGCTGATTGTCCAGCGAACCGCCATTGAAGCAGGCCAATCCATGTCGAGGGTGAAGGATTCGCCGCGCCCGGCAGGGTTGGGGTACAGGCGTACCCGGTAGTTTTCATTCAATTCCGGCGCATTCACCAGCGTGCCCGTGTTGAACGTCGATCTGCCTGTAAAGCCTGCACAGGTTTGGTAAGCATTAAAAGGGCGGATGCGCCACGAGTAGTCCTCGTTTGATGCCAGCCCCGTCAGGGTGATGGAATTGCCCTCTGTAACCTCCTGGTTGAGTACCACGCTGAAAAAGGGGAAGGGATTCCACTGCACCAGATAGTGGGTCGCATTGGGTATGGGTTCCCATTCCAACGTCAGGCTGCTCACGCCTTCAACAAAGCTGCCCTGCAGCGGCGTGATGGCCGTCAGGATCGGCGTATCGGGGATTATGTATTCAAAAGCAAGCTCCAGCGAGGGGAGGTTGGCGCGCTCATCCGACAGGTTGGCGCGCATGGCCGCAATTTGCTCCGGCGAAAACTCCGACATACAGGGGTCTAACGAATAGGACATAAACCATTTTGCCGCCGAACGAAAAGCAACCGTGTCAGGGTCGTGCTGTATCACTCCGCTCTCATTATTGGCAGTACACGACCAGCGGTAGTTGAGGTAATCTGCCGCCGTGTCGCAAAAGCCGTCGCCGGCCTGAGCGCAGTTGCTGCTGTCGGCGCGTTCCACTTCACGACCATTGACAAACTCGGGCGCCGGTTGGCTGTAATCGTGTTCATAGCCCTCCCAGCCGCTGAACGTATGGGGCAATGACAGGAAATGACCCACTTCATGCGCCCAGGTATGGTCGCCGGGGCCTACGCAGCTCTTGGCCAATACTACGCCGTCAACACCGGGAAAGAAATACCCGCAAGCTCCTGCTGCCCGCAGCACAAAGTAGCAGTTGATGGCATTCGGGAAATTGTTGTTTTCAATCAGGTCCGCTCCGCCGTCGAAGTCGTGCTCATAATAGCCTGAATCATTGATGTAGTTGATTGGGCTATTGAAGTAGAACTGGATGTTGGCGGGTAAAAAATCTTCATTGAGCTGGCAGAAGGCGTTCAGCAATTGATTGACGCCATAATAGCCTTCGCCTTCATCATTCCCTACAATGTGAATCTGGACAGGTACATACAGCATATCGTCGGACTTTGGGTAAGCCGCCGGATTTTGCTGGTAGCGCCTGAGCCATTCTGAGTGTCCTCCGGGCGTAGCGCAGGGCGCCGGCTCCTGCGCCTGTGCTGATGCCGTCATTACGGATACAAAAAAGAATAGTAGCCCAAAACCAGAGCGTAGAAAGTTTGCCATAATCGTGGTAGTAAAAATGTGGTCCGTCAAAAAAGGCCCGCAATCTGCTCGATGGAGCCATTGTAATTTCGAGGAGTATAGTTCTCCAAGTCAGGATGAGTGAAAAATGGACGCCGCTATTTTTTCGGCTGGCAAGGCAAAAAACGCAGACATAGCCTAAGCTATGGCGAGGCTTTTTAACGCCGCCAGACGGAAAAAGAGCAAGTCAAGATGCACAAATCTTGGCTTGGAGAACTATAACTCAATCGGAAGGGATAAGTTCATTTGCGCCGCAAACTTAGCTTGCGGCGCAAATGAGGGCGGCCTCAGACACACATACGGCGTGTGCAGGCACAAACAACATGCGACAGCATTAACGGGTAACCACCACCCGTTCCGTCAGCTTACCATTTTCGGTCTGGATGTTCAGCAGGTAAACGCCGGCGCTGAGCCCGGATACATCCATCCAAGCCGTGTTTTCTACCGTGGTGAAGCGGTGGCGCTGCACGCCCGATACGGCGCGGCCCGTGAGGTCGAAGAGCTGCATGTCGGCATTTACGCTCGTTTCCGGCTCCAGCGTGATGCGCAGCGGCTGTCGGCTGTCTACCGGGTTGGGCGCCACTTCGTAGCGGGCTATGCCTGCCGGAACGTCTACCGAAGTAAGTGTGCCCGTTATGAAGGTGCCGTTGGCGGTAGGCGGCTGGCAACCCTTGTGGGCATTGAACGGGCGCACGCGCCAGAAGTAGCTCCTATTCGACTCTAAGCCCGTTACCACTTTGTTGGTGCCATACACCACTAAGCGGATGGGATTGATGGTGAAGGTGCTCACCCGCGAAATCTCCAGCACATAGCCAATGGCGCCGGGAACGCCCGTCCAGGTGAAGTTGATGGAGTTGAAGTAAGGCAATGAAACGCCTTCCTCGGGGAACGTTAGCGTGGGCGCCTCCGTAATTTCTGATACCACTGGCACGGGGTCTAAGCGCAGATAGTTGCGCTGCGAAGAGGCCAGGTCGGCCAAAATCAGCTCCTGCTGCATAGGCGAGAAGAAGTACTCTTCATCGGGGCAGTTGAGGAAGTAGCCCATAAACAGCCGCTCCTCGGGGTTTAAGAGCTGATTCTCCGGGTCGCGGGCGCCGCCCGTGTAGTTGCAGTTCGGCCAGCCTAAGCCGAAGTTGTAGTCGGCAGGCGTATCGCACACCAGGTCGCCGGCCGTTGCGCAGTTGGCGCCGCTGGCCAACTCGGTGGGCACGCCGCCAGGGCTCATCGCCGGCGCCGGCGTACCGTGCAGCGCCTGGTCGTAGGGCTGGGCGTCCCAGCCGCGGTGCGGGTGCGCCAAGCTAAAGAAGTGGCCTATCTCATGCGAAAGGGTAGCGTCGTTGGGGCCAATGTTGGCCTTGCGCGATACGATCCAGTCTTTTACCGGCGAATAGTAGGCCAGCGTCTGCCCGTCGCTCGACGAATCGTCGGGAATCTCATCTACGATCCATACGTTCAACGCCCGCGCATTGCGCTGGAAAGTCATAATGGTGTTGATGGTACCGTTGTGGTTGGAATAAACCGTAGAGTTGTTCACATAATTGAAAGTGCCGTCCTTGAGGAAGAACTGAATGCCCAGCGGAGCAAAGTCTTCGTTCAGTTCGCACAACTGCCCCAGTACCGTAGCCTCCGAAATGCGGCCTGCGCCGTTGGTTTGGGCTACTAAGTGAAATTTGATGGGCACATACTGCGTATTGCGGGCTACCGAGCCGCCGTTGGCTTCTACCGCAGCTTTATTGGCCTGCAGGCGGCGAATGAGGTGTTGCTCAACCTCCTCGCCATGCGTTCCGCACCAGTTGGAGTGACTCGTTTGGGCCTGCGCGACCCATACTACGGCCGCCAGCAAAAGTGTAGATAAAAGTTTTGACATGGACACTGTTTTTCCTTGAGCTGAATTGCGACCACAAAATTAGAAAAATATTGGTATTGACTTTTGCACGTCTCGCTTTTCTTTTAGTCGTCAACGTAACAAAGCCAATAAAAAGCTTACTTTTGCGCCGTCAACCAATTATTCCAAACATGAGCAAAGTAACCGTCATCGGCGCCGGAAACGTGGGAGCTACCTGCGCCAATGTTCTAGCCCACAAAGACCTCGTGAAAGAAATTGTCGTTCTGGACATCCAGGGCGATTTCGCCCGCGGCAAGGCCCTCGATACCTGGCAGCAGGCCCCCATCGACAATTACAGCACCTTCCTGCGCGGTACCGACGATTACGCCGATACGGCCGGCTCCGACATCGTGGTCATCACCGCCGGCGTACCCCGCAAACCGGGCATGAGCCGCGACGACCTCATTACTACCAACGCCAAAATCGTTGACTCCGTCACCAAGTCGATCGTCAAGTATTCCGAAAATCCCATCATCATCGTCGTCTCTAACCCCCTCGACGTGATGACCTACGCCGCCTACAAAGCTTCCGGCCTCGACCGCAGCCGCGTATTCGGCATGGCCGGCATCCTCGATACCGCCCGCTACCGCGCCTTCCTCGCCGAAGCGCTTCAGGTATCCCCCAAAGACATTCAGGCCATGCTCTTAGGCGGTCATGGCGATACCATGGTGCCCCTGCCCCGCTACACCACCGTTTCCGGTATTCCCGTCACAGAAATGATCGATACCGATGCGCTCAACGCCATCGTGGAACGCACCAAAGTGGGCGGCGGCGAACTCGTTAAGCTCATGGGCACTTCGGCCTGGTACGCCCCCGGCGCCGCAGCCGCTCAAATGGTGGAAGCCATCCTCAAAAACGAAAACCGCATCTTCCCCTGCTGCGCACTGCTGCAAGGCGAGTACGGCCTCGATAACCTCTTCCTCGGCGTGCCCGTCAAATTGGGCAAAAACGGCATCGAACAAATGATCGAGCTCAAACTCACCGCCGACGAAATGGCCCTCATGAACGAATCAGCAGGCCATGTACGCGCCGTGATGGACGTGTACGACGGCATGACGCTCTAATTTCCACTTCCAACGGAAATTATTCCCCCCCTCCCGGACGATCGAATCAAAAGGTCGTTCGGGATTTTTTTTGGGCAGCCGCCCCGGCAGGCCCCGATGGTCATGCTGCCCGGGTTATCCGTTTACTTCGGGGCCTGCCGGGTCGCCGGGCTATCCGGTCGCAGGAGCTCCCTATTATCCCTGCTGCGGGCGGGGGGCTCCGCGCAAACACCCTGCTCCTCCGCTACGCGCCTACTGTTCACCCTTCACCCCTCACTCGCTCACGGCCCCCTTCCCCTGGACCAGGGGGTGTAGTTTTTACCCGGCTGAGGCACGAAGACGCGGTACCCGGAAGAGCGAAGCGAAGATTTAGCCGACTAGCGAAGCGACGGCGGACGTGGCGGCCATAAAAGCGGAACACGTTTACCCGGAAGAGCATAGCGAAGATTTAGCCGACTAGCGAAGCGACGGCGGACGCGGCGGCGCCGCGCAAGATGCAAAAGGAGCAGATGATATGCGGCTGGGTTTTTACCCGGAAGAGCGCAGCGAGGACGTGGTACCCGACCGCCTCCTACGGAGTACGGTTAAAAACGCGTAGCGGGCGTGGCCCAAAAAAATACGCCCGCTATCCATTGGCTTAGTAAGTGAGCAAAAATTGAGTGAGGTTTTCGTCTGAGCTCAGGCCCAGTTTTTTTCGGAGCCGGTAGCGGTTGGTTTCAACGCTGCGGATGGAAATGTTCATCAGCGCCGCTATCTCCTTGGAGGTCAGGTTCATTCGGAGGTAGATGCACATCTTATAGTCGTTGGGGCTGAGGTGATGAAATTGGCTGGTGAGCCGCTTGAAAAAGTCGGAATGCACCTGGTCAAAACTTTGCATGAAGTTTTCCCAGTCTTCGTCGATGTTCACGTTTTGCTCTATGAGCGATATGATGTGGGTGTACTCCTTTTTTAGTTCTTTATCGTGTTCAAATTTGGGTTCCAGCTTATTGAGCGCCCTTTTTATTTTGGTAATCAGCTCGTTTTTATTGACGAGGTGATAGGTAAAAGAAATCAGCTCCTGGTTTTTGAAATTGAGCTCAACCTCAAGCTTTTCGTGCTTCAGCCGGTTGATCTCCTCCCGGCTCACCTCCGCATTGAGCAGGTAGCCTTTTTCCTTTTCGAGACTATCGGCTATGATGTCCTTCTTTTCAAGATGATGCCTCTTCTTCAGTCCGCTGATGCGCCACCAGACGGCAAAAACAACCAATAGCAGGTAGAGCCCCAGCGCCACTGGGTGCAAATACCAGGGCGGTAGTATGCGAATGCGCAGTTGAACGATTCTGCTCTCGGTACCATTCTGTCGCTTGGCCTTTATCTGCACCAAATGCGTGCCCGGCGATAGCTGGCTGAGGCTGATTTGCGGTATTGGCGACCATTCCGACCAGACTGCGCCCTCGTCGCCTATCCGATAACTGAAAGTTATGCCTTCCGCTGCCGATGAGTGGCGCACGGCATACCGGATAACGAGATTGTTCTGATCGTGGGGCAGTTCTAAGTAATGGGCTTCTTCCAACTTTTGCCGGTTGTGTACGGCGCCGCCGATGAGTATGCTGTCTTTTTGTCCCGTCAGCACAACCTCTGCGAGAAAAAGGTCGGGAGGGAAGGTGTCGTGCATATAGGCCGAGGGGTTAAAAAGAACGAACCCCCGGTCGGTTGGGAAGATGACGTTGTATTTGTCGATGGTAAATGCCGATTGAAACCCCTCTATGAGGCGCCCGTTGAGGGCATTGATGATGTGTTTGCCGTAATTGATTTCAAAAGATCGTTTGGGCATTAGGAGGCCCATCTCCCCGGCGGTGGCATACCAGATGTTTTTATAGCTGTCTTCCGTCATAAATTTTAGCGTCCCGGGCGCGCTGATAAATTCTTTCAGCAGTGTGAAAGGGCGAAGCTTTTGGTCGTCGGGGTTGATGACGTAAAACTGGTCGGCATTGTTTACCACTATTTCGTCGCCTACTTTATAGATGCTGTTCAGCAACCTTGAGGCTTCCTGTTCGGCGGGCGCAAACAGCGCATTGGACGAAACCTGTAAGACTGACAGTTCTCGGGCCGACAGTCGGAAGATGCCCCGATAGGGGTGGGCTATCCATAAATTGTGGTTCCGATCCATCTCCATAATGCGCGAGCTTTCTTTAAAACCGGTCATGGCGCCGGTTTGTACCCAACTGTCGCCGCTTTTCTCCAAGGCGATCAAGCCTTCATAATGCCCTGCCAGCAGGCGGCCGTCGGGCAGTGGAACGAACTTCCATACCCCGCTGTTTTGGGTGATTTTCCGGGCGGAGAGGCCCTCCACCAAAAAGCCGCCTTCGTGGTGCCCCATGAACAACTGGCCCTCTATTTCCTGAAGATTCCAGACTTGCCCGCGCGTGCCGGCTACAGGCTGAAAAGCTGTTTTTTCGGCGGGGGTGTAGTACGATTTCCAGGGTAGGGCATACAAGCCCGTGTTGGCGCCCAAATAGAGGCGTTGGTTGTGTAGGGCTATGCTGTATCCGGCGCCCTGAAGGTCTCCATCGGGGAAAAAGTCGCGGAAAGCCGAAGTGAGCTGCACCAGGTCGATACCATTGTCTAAGCCAAGCCAGATGTTGCCGCTTCGGCATCCCTCCACGCTGAGCACCGTATTGTTTTGGAGCCCTGAATTTTTGTTTAAGTGGGTTTCAATCTTGCGGTCTTTGTCGATGATCAGCAGGCCGTCGTAGGAGGTGCCCAGGATGATGCGGTTGTCGGCCATTTTACCGGCGCAATAAACTACCCTGGAGGTTATGTAATCGTCATCATTGGTTTTCCAGGGCACAAAGCCTGTCGCTGTTTCTTCAAAAATGCCATCGTGCAGGGTTGCCACCAATAGTGAAGAATCGCCATAAGGGATAATGCCCGAAATGCGCCCGTGGGGAAAATGGTTGTTTTGGGCTCTGATTACAAACCGGCGCCCGTCGAACTCATAGATGTAGTTGTTGTGGTCGAGCAGCGTAACCTTATGCCCCCAAACCGCGAGAAAGTTAAACGACTTACCCTCCGGAAACAGCGGTGTGAGTTGTTGGTTGTGGTATCTGAACACCTGATGGTCGGTGCGGAAAAATACCCCCTGGGCCGTGGCGATGGTATGCCATACCTCTCCAAAGTTTTGATGCTGCTGCGGCAGGGATGCCGATAGAGAAGTATAGGAAAAAACACCGCGAGCGTCGGGGCTCAGATAGCCGAACTCGCCCTGGCCGCCCACATAAACTTTGTGCGTTTGGTTGTCGCAGCTCAGCGACCGAACAATTGTCTTATTGGCTAAGGGGTACATCGTCCATCGATAGCCGTCGAACCGCAACACGCCCTGATTATTGGCAAACCAGGTATATCCGTATGCGTCCTCTTCAATGTCCCATGTTTGGGTGCCGGCGCCAATGGTTCTTTTGTCGTAATTCGACACGGGCGGTATGCCCAGATTGGATGGTTGGCCCCGTAGCAAAGCAGGCAGAAGCAGGTATAGGACTACTACTTGTACAAAAAGCCTTATATGCAAAAAGGAACTCGGCATTGGATTTTATTCTACAACAAATGTATAAAACTGCTGGTAATGAGACGTAGTCTTTGTTGTAGGGTTGATTTTTTGTTTTCAGAACCATTGGAGGGAATAAGCTGTTTTTTCCTTATTTTAAGCGGCGTTTCTCTTTTTTGGCCATGTTTAATCGTGGTTATGTAGTATGGTTGAAGCATCATTGTCGTAGTGTTGTAGTAGTTGAAAAATGCGCTGACGAGCTAAGAAAAGATACATTTGCTCTACATCTTTTGCTCACCAGATTCTACCATTTCAATTTCACTAATGCTTATGAGACTTTCAAAAACATTATTTTTCTTGTTGTTCCTGTTCGCCGGCCTCGTGGCATCCGCACAGCGGAATGTTAGTGGGGTGCTAACAGACTCCAAGACTTCTGAACCTTTGATTGGAGCCAATGTGCTTGTCAAAGGCTCCGGTATCGGGACAATAACCGACGTAGATGGTTCGTGGTCTTTATCGGTTCCGGATGGCTATTCAGTTCTGGTCTTTTCCTACACAGGGTATGCAGAAAAAGAAATGACCATTGGCGCTGCGGATCGCGTTGTGAATGTATCCTTAGATCAGGGCGCTTTGTTGGATGAAGTAATCGTAGTAGGTTACGGCATACAGAAAAAGAGCGTAGTAACCGGCGCCATTTCGAGTATCCGGACGAAGGATCTTGAGCGGGTGCCCAGCGCTCGCGTTGAGCAATCGTTACAAGGGCGCGTTGCAGGCGTGACCATTGCCCAGAATTCGGGTCAGCCGGGGTCGCCATCCACCATCCGCATTCGGGGTATCACTACCTTTGGCGGCGCAGGCAACAATCCCCTGTGGGTCATCGACGGCGTAGTGGTAGACGCCGGCGGTATTGGTTACCTCAACCAATCGGACATAGAATCCATAGAAGTACTGAAGGATGCCGCCTCGGCCGCTATTTACGGTACGCGGGCAGCTACGGGCGTTATCTTAGTTACAACTAAGAGAGGAGCGGAAGGTAAGTTTAACGTCAGCTACAATGGGTTTATGGGTTCATCTTCTCCTGAGCGGGTGCTGACCATGCTCAATGCATCCCAGTATGCCGCCCTGCTCAATGAGCGGTCAACCGCAGGCGGAGGCGAACTGATCTTCCCCAGCGTCAATCAGGGTACGGGCACCGACTGGCAGAAAGAAGTATTCAACTACAATGCGCGTCGCTACTCGCACGAGTTGAGTGTCAGCGGCGGCAATGCCAAGTCGTCTTTTTACGTGTCGGCGGGCCTCCAGGATCAGCAGGGCATCGTGGCTACGGAGATTTCTAACTTCAACAGAACCAGTTTCCGTTTAAACTCGACCCATAAAATTTCCGACGTATTTACGTTCGGGCAAACCCTGGGCTACTCTCACCAGAGAGCGGTAGGTATTGGCGCTACCGATGAGTTTGGCGGCGTGCTCAGCTCTGCCGTCAACCTCGACCCTACCACCCCTGTGGTAGTCACCGACCCCGCCTTAGCCAATACGGCTCCTTATAGCGTAAACCCCGTAGTGAGAGACGACGCGGGCAATCCTTACGGCATCTCGTCGTTGGTGGGGCAGGAGATGCGCAATCCGTTGGCTTATATCCAGACCCGCTTAGGCTCTTATGATTGGGCCGACGACATCGTGGGTAATGCCTATTTACAGGCAGCGATAACGGATAACATCACCGTTAAATCTTCGGTAGGTATCAAGCGGGCTTATTGGGGCGGCGTGGGCTTTACGCCTGTGTTTTACCTGAGCGCCACCAGCCAGACCTCGCAAAACAGCTATGGCAAGAGCGAGAACAAGGTTTTTAACTGGAACCTGGAAAATACCATTGCTTACAACAAACAATTTGGCGATCACAACCTTGCCGTATTGTTGGGGCAGGGCGCTTACGTAGAAAACATCGGCGGCGGCATTGGCACAACGCTCTTTAACCTCCCGGTGAACAGCTACGAGGATGCATCCTTTAACTTTGACATTCCGGCTTCCAGCCGCACCACGTCTTCTTACGACATGGTAGAGCACCGCGTTTCGTCGTTGTTCTCGCGGGTGAATTACAACTACCGTGAAAAGTACCTGTTCACCGGCATTATTCGCCGTGATGGTTCTTCCCGCTTTGGCGCCAACAACAAGTACGGGGTATTCCCCTCGGTATCTTTGGGCTGGGTGCTGACAAACGAAGACTTCTGGACGCCCAATAAAGTCCTCTCCAACCTCAAAATCAGAGGCGGCTACGGCGTTGTGGGCAATGACGCCATTCGCGACTTCGGCTACTTAGCTACGGTTGCCGGCGGTTTCAACTATACCTTAGGCAATTCGGGCATCATCACTACGGGCTATTCGCCTACTTCGCTGGACAACCCCGACCTCAGGTGGGAGGAAACCAGCCAGGCCAACATCGGTTTCGAAGCAGAGCTGTTCGGCAACCTGAGCCTCAACGTCGACCTGTTCAATAAAACCACTACGGGTATCCTGCGCCCCATCAATATCCCCGGATATGTAGGCGTGTCTTCGGCGCCGGTGGGCAACGTAGCCGACATGGAGAACAAGGGCATCGAACTCGAACTGGGCTACCGCAAAAGCATTGGGGAGGTCAACATCAGCGCCAACGGCAGCTTCTCTTATCTGAAAAACGAAGTGACTTTTGTCGCATCTGACGCTACCTTCATCGTCGGCGATGCCTCCTTCCAGTCGATGGGCGCTGTTACGCGCACGGCAGTAGGCCAGCCTTACAATGCCTTCTATGGTTTCCAAACCAACGGCATCTTCCAGAACGAAGCCGAAATTGCTGCGTATGCAAGCGCCGATGGCACGCCTATCCAGCCCAACGCCCGCCCGGGCGACTTCAAGTGGGTAGACACCAACCGGGACGGCGTCATCACCGAGGACGACAAAACCTTCCTCGGCAGCAACCTGCCCAAGTACACTTTTGGTCTTACCATCAACCTCGATTATAAAGGCTTCGACTTTATGGTCTTTACCCAGGGCGCCGGCGGCAACAAAATTTTCCAGGGCCTTCGGAGGTTGGATATTGGCAACGCCAACTACCAAACCGTAGCGCTTAGCCGCTGGACGGGAGAGGGCACTTCCAATACCTTCCCGCGTCTGACCAGCAACGATACCAATGGCAACTTTGGCCGTATGTCTGATTTCTACCTGGAAAACGGCGACTACGCCAGGATTAAACTCGTTCAGTTGGGGTACACCCTGCCCACGAGCATCTCGCGCAAGATTACTTCCAGCAAAATCCGCTTCTACATCACCGGCGAGAACTTGTTTACCATTACCAAGTACACGGGCTACGATCCTGAAATCGGTGGCGGCGTATTCGGCATCGACAAAGGTTTCTACCCGCAGGCCAGGTCGTTTATCGGCGGCGTTCAGGTACAGTTTTAATCCACAATAAAACCAATCATGCAAATGAAGTCATATCAATATTTATGGATCGCAGGGCTGCTTATCATTTCGGCGGCTTGCACCAAGGACTTTGTTGAGGTTTCTCCTAAGGGGCAGTTCCTCACCGAAAACTATTACGCCGACGAAGCCCAGGTCTACTCGGCCCTGATTGGCGTATACGACGTGCTGAGGAAGAACTCAGGCGGCTTTGAAAACATGATCTCTATGATGAACGCAGGTTCTGACGATCATGTGGCCGGCGGTGGCGGCGCTACCGACGGCGCGGGTATTCAGGGATTTTCCAACTATACCCTCAATCAGACCATCATGCCGGGCAGCTTCTGGAATGACCACTATCAGGGCATTTTCAGGGCCAACACGCTGTTGTCCAAGCTGCCCAATACCACTATGGATGCAGCCGCTAAGGCCAGGGTAGAAGGCGAGACTAAGACGCTCAGGGCTTACTACTACTTCAATCTGGTGCGCATGTTCCGCAACGTGCCCCTCATTTTGGAGCCCCTCAGCGCCGCCAATATGTATACCGTCAAGCAGGCGTCTCCGGAGGAGGTGTATGCACAGATCGAAAAGGATCTTGCAGAAGCCGTCGTTGTGTTGCCGCCTACCGTCAACCTGTCTACGGAGGCCGGGCGCCTTACCAAAGGCGCGGCTCAGGCCATTTTTGGCAAGGTGTTGCTTTATCAGAATAAAGGCGCTCAGGCTGCCGCCCAGTTTGCCGAAGTCAATGGACAGCCCGGCAGTACCAGCCAGTATGGCTATCGCCTGCTTTCCAACTTTGCGGATATGTGGGTAACGGATAACAAGTTCAACAGCGAATTTATCCTCGAATGTGCTCATACCAGCGCAGGCAACTCCGACTGGGGTTGGTGGGGCAGCTCTGCCGATGAAGGAAACAGCCTTAATGTTATGGTTGGCCCCAGAAGTTACTCGCGCCCGGCGGGCTCTTCGGCGCCCGACCTGCCCAGCGGCTGGAGCTTCAACGTGTTCACCCAGGATTTTTACGATGCCATCAAAGATGACCCCCGTTTTGAGGCTACCGTTTTTGATCTTAAAGCGTTGAGCGAAAACGGTCAGGCCGACTATATACCCGGCTACGAAGACACCGGCTACTTCCTCAATAAATTTTTGCCCCGCCGCTCAGACGTCAGAACCGGTGGCGGCGCATTGGAATTGAACTATCGCCAGAATACGCCCATCATCCGATTGGCCGACACCTACCTCATGGAGGCAGAAGCGCTGGGCGGCACAGGAGCCCGTGCTCAGGCATTGCTTGATGCCGTCAGGGCGCGCGTAGGGCTGCCTTCAATTCCGGTTTCGATGACAGCCATCAAGGCCGAGCGCCGCTTGGAACTTGCCGGCGAAGGCCATCGCTTCTTCGACCTGGTACGCTGGGGCGACGCTGCAACCCGCTTGGCCTCCAGGGGGTTCACTGCCAATAAAAATGAAGTCTTTCCCATTCCGCTTGCCGAGCTTCAGGGGACTTTACTGGAACAGAACCCCGGTTATTAATCACTCCTAAATTCAATGATTATGAAGTTGTTTCATATAATGGGTTCTCTGCTGCTGGTGGCGATGTTGGCATCCGGCTGCACAGAACTGGATGGCATAGAGCTGGATACATCGTTTCTGGATACCGCTTCGGCCGGCAACCTGTCGAAGATAGTGGAAATCAGCGACGATAATTCCGGCAACGTAAAAATCACGCCCACAGGCGAAGGATTCAGCTCCGCTGTTGTTCACTTTGGCCACGGAACAGGCTCTGCCGCTTCGGCTACGCTCAGCCCCGGCCAAAGCGTAGTACACGCCTATCCCGAAGGCAGCTACACCGCTGTGATCGACTACGTCGACATTGCCGGGAAAACCACCAGCCAGTCGTTTCCTGTACAACTTACTTACAGGGCGCCGGAAAACCTGGTCATCAGTTTGTCAGGCGAAATGCGGGTGAAGGCCGAAGCGCTTTATGCTAAGTCCTTTTTGGTATACTACGGCGATGTGGCCAACGAAGTGGGTACGCCTATGGGCATAGGCGAAGAACTGCCCCCGCATACCTACCCGGCAGCCGGCGGGCCTTTCACCCTGCGCGTAGTGGCGCTGAGCGGAGGGGCGGCTACAACTACCGCTACCAAAACGCTCTTTGGCTTTCCCATCGACTTTGAGCATCCCGATGTGGATTATTTTTTCGGTACGTTTGGCGGCGGCCAACAGTTTGAAACAGTAGCCAACCCCAATCCCTCCGGTCTGAATACCAGCGCTAACGTAGGGAAATTTACACGCGGCTATGAAGGTTGGAGCGGCACTTACAGCCCCCTCAACATTCCGCTCAACTTGGCTTATGGCAATAAGATCAAGGTTTTGGCATACAACACCCGGCCGGAAAATATAGGCAAATCGCTTAATGTAGAGCTCGAATGGTCGATCAATGGCCCTGCCAACGGCGTAGGCATCCTGAAAGTGCCCGTCACGACGGCCAATGCCTGGGAAGAACTGGTTTTTGACTTTAGCGCCATCGCCGACATTCCGCCCGGTACTAAGTTTACCCAGCTCGTTCTTCGGTTTAACGACAGCCAGGACGGCGCCGGAGATATCATTTACCTGGATAATTTCAGACTTACTAATTAACAAAACTTTTGATCATGCTTAATCGCAATATAGCTCTTGTTGCATTGATGTTATTGATCTTCGGGTGTAGCAAGAATGAAGACTACTCCCTGGGCGATCTTACAGCTCCATCCAACATTTCCATCAATGCCGAAATCATTGGCGCTACGGCAGCTACGCCCTATGGCGATGGCTCCGGCGACGTCAACTTTACCATCACGGCCGACGATGCCCTCAACTACAGGATCGATTATGACGCCTCCGACGGCATCAGCCTCGTGAACCTGCCCACGGGCAAAGCCAGCCGTAAGTATACCAAGCTGGGTCTCAATGAGTACACCATTACCGTAGTGGCTTATGGCAAAGGCGGCGCTTCGTCTACGGCTACGCTGGAAATTTCCGTCCAGAGCAACTTTACTCCCGACCAGGCCATCATCGACAACCTCACCGGAGGCGGCTCCAAAACCTGGGTCGTAGACCAAAGCGTGCCAGGCCACATGGGCGTAGGCCCCTGGAATGCAGGCAGCCTGACCCCAGAGTGGTGGTCGGCAGCCATCGACGAAAAGGTAGCTTGCTGCAATTGCTTCTACACCACTGCATTTAAGTTCTCCAAAACTCAGGGAGGCTATACGCTGGAGGTGACTTCCCCCGACGGCGCATTTACTAAAACGGGCGACTTAGCAGGCGGTCTGCCAGGCATCCCTTCCGGCGGCGACGAAGGTTGCTACGCCTACGCGGGCGGCTCCGGCAGCTTCAGCTTTGTGCCGGCCTCTTCGGGCATACCGGCCTCAGCTCCCTCAACCCAGACGGCCATCCAACTGTCTGGCATCAGCACGTTCATTGCGTATGGCGCTGTACAGAAAGAATATGAAATAATGACTTTGACCGCTTCATACATGTATTTGAGAGTTCAGGGTACAGAAACGGGCAATGCCTGGTACTTTAAACTCAAAGCATTGTAAAACAATGGATTTTTCAAGAGCAGAGACCTCCGGGTTTCTGCTCTTTTTATGCTTTTCGCCGACTGGTTTTGTGCCGGGCTTCCCGCGGTTGTCATAACTGTGCGCACAAAATTTGCCCACGTGAAGCGTGTTTCATAACATGAAATGAATATCATGAATCGAACAGTCTTTCTTTCCAGCCTTTTTTTTATCGCCTTTTTATCCCTTTTCGCCAATAGCTCCTGCAATAAGGAACCGGGCGCTACCCCAACCCCCGCCTCCCCATCCATCAGCATAGCCGACATCAGCGCTGAGCGACAATCTGCGCAGTCGTCGGTTTTCTTTTTCGTTACCCTCAGCAGCCAATCTGCAACGGATGTGGCCGTCAGCTACCGCCTCCGGGAAGGTACGGCTAAGTTCAATACCGATTTCATCGACAAGCAGGGTACCGTTACCGTGCCCGCAGGAGCCCTTTCGGTTAGCTTTGAGGTGATTGTGGCAGGCGGCGATCTCAGGAAGGAAAATGTCAACTTTTTCGTGGAGCTGCACAATCCGATAGGCTGTACCCTTGCCGACTCGGTTGCCGTAGCTACCATCATCGATGAAAACGGCCTCAGGCTGCCTACGGCCAATACAGGCTATACTACTCCCAATAGTTATCCCGGCTATACCCTCGCCTGGAGCGATGAGTTTGATGGCGCCGCCCTTAATACGGCATCCTGGAATTACGAAATCGGCAACGGCAGCAATGGTTGGGGCAATAACGAACGCCAGTACTACACCTCCAGAACCAAAAATGTCTTCCTTTCCGAGGGCAACCTCATTATCGAAGCCCGCAAAGACAATATCGAAAACTTCCTCTACTCTTCGGCTCGCCTCACTACCAAAGGCAAGAGGGAGTTTCAGTTTGGCCGCATCGATATGCGCGCTAAATTGCCCAAAGGACAGGGCATCTGGCCCGCCCTCTGGATGCTGGGCGCAAACATCAATAGCGTGGGCTGGCCCTCATGCGGAGAGATAGACATCATGGAGCTGGTAGGGCATGAGCCCAACCGCGTACACGGAACCCTCCACTGGCGCGGTGTCGACGGCCACCTCTACCGCGGGAGCAGTACGGCGCTCTCATCCGGCGACTTCTCCGATGAGTTTCACGTCTTTTCCCTCATCTGGCAGGAGGATTCCCTCGTCTGGTACGTCGACGACCGCGAGTTTTACCGCATGACGAGGGCCGATTTTGGCGCGGCTGCTTACCCCTTTAACGCGCCACAGTTCTTTATCTTCAACGTCGCCGTAGGCGGCAACTGGCCCGGCGATCCCAATCCGTCGACCACATTCCCGCAGCGGATGTTTGTAGACTATGTCCGCATTTTTCAATAATCCAGAGGTTTCTCAAAAAAATCTGCCACTATCATGCGCACATTCACTGCAATGGCTTATTCAATTCTGCTTGTCTGGATGCTGCTGGCCTCCTGCAACAAGAATAACCAGGACATCATCCCCCAGCCGCCGCCTCAACCGGTGCAAAACGATATAGCCGTTTGGCTCACCAAAGCCGACCGCACCCAGTTGCTGGAAAAACAAACCACCCCTCTGGGCTTTACCGCTACCGTCAACAACTACCCCAATATCAAAGTAGACCCCTCGGTAGCCTACCAAACCATCGACGGCTTTGGCTATACCCTCACCGGAGGCAGCGCTATGCTCATCCAGGGCATGGACAGCAGCCCCCGCAACCTCCTGCTCGAAGAGCTGTTCCGCTGCGACAACAGCAACAATAAGATGTGCATCAGCTACCTGCGCCTTAGCTTAGGCGCTTCCGATCTCGATGAGGCTGTATTCAGCTACAACGACATCCCCGTCGATCAGGAAGACCTCAGCCTTCAGCATTTCAGCCTCGCAAAAGACACCCTCTACCTCATCCCGCTGCTGAAATCCATCCTCAGCATCAACCCCGACATCAAGCTCATGGCTTCGCCCTGGAGCCCGCCGGCCTGGATGAAAAACAACAAAAACTCGGTAGGCGGCAGCCTCCTCCGCCAGTATTACCCGGTATATGCCCAGTACTTCGTGCGCTATATCCAGGCCATGAAGTCCCACGATATTCGCATCGACGCCATTACCGTACAGAACGAACCCCAGCATGGCGGCAATAACCCCAGCCTGCTGATGAGCGCCGCCGAACAGGCCGAATTCGTGAGGGATCATCTGGGGCCCGCTTTCCGGGCAGCCGGTATAGATGCCAAAATCATCATCTGGGATCACAACTGCGACAATCCCCAGTATCCCATATCCATCCTCAACGACGCCGCTGCCAAAAGCTTCATCGATGGCAGCGCCTTTCACCTGTACAACGGCGACATATCCGCCCTCAGCACCGTACACGATGCCCACCCCGGCAAAAAGCTCTACTTTACTGAGCAATGGACGGGCGCCAATGGATCCTTTGACGGGGATTTCCTCTGGCATACCAAGAACGTCATCATCGGCAGCCTCAACAACTGGGCCGTTACTGCCCTCGAATGGAATTTAGCCAACGACCCCGGCTACCGCCCCCATACGCCCGGAGGTTGTACCCTCTGCCGGGGCGCCCTCACGATTGATGGCAACATACTGGTGCGCAATGTATCTTATTACATCGTGGCCCAGGCTTCGGTCTTCATTCCGCCCGGCTCCGTACGCATCCAAAGCGCCGGCCCTGCCAGCCTCCAGCAAACGGCCTTCCGGCGCCCCGATGGGAAAATAGCCCTGCTCGTACTCAACGAAAGCAATACAGCCCAACTCTTCAACATTGAGTACAATGGCAAAAAAGCGCTGACCCACCTCCCCGCAGCTTCGGCAGCCACTTTTGTGTGGTAAGTTGTTTTTTTATTTTGGGCCACGCCCGCTACGCGTTTTTAACCGTACTCCGTAGGAGGCGGTCGGGTAAACCCCCAGCCGCATAGCATCTGCTCCTTTTACATCTTGCGCGGCGCCGCCGCGTCTTCGCTACGCTCTTCCGGGTAAACGTGTTCCGCTTTTATGGCCGCCTGCCCTTCTTCGGCCTTTAGGGGCCGCATAAGGGCAGGCGGCCATACCGCCACGTCCGCCGTCGCTTCGCTAGTCGGCTAAATCTTCGCTTCGCTCTTCCGGGTACCGCGTCTTCGTGCCTCAGCCGGGTAAAAACTACACCCCCTGGTCCAGGGGAAAGGGCCGTGAGCGAGTGAGGGGTGAAGGGTGAACAGTAGGCGCGTAGCGGAGGAGCAGGGTATTTGCGCGGAGCCCCCCGCCCGCAGCAGGGATAATAGGGAGCTCCTGCGACCGGATAGCCCGGCGCCCCGGCAGGCCCCGAAGTAAACGGATAACCCGGGCAGCATGACCATCGGGGCCTGCCGGGGCGGCTGCCCAAAAAAAACAGACGACTTGTACCTTTGGGCGAGGCCTGATTCTTTTGCCTTAGCTGTGTTTGCAGCGCCCTTAATGATCAAGCAGAATAAGTCTGATATAATTTTTGTGTTAAAATGCGGCCGCCACGGCTGTTTAAAGCGCTCTGTATAAGCTAAAAACAAAAATTGGTCGTTTTTTGTAAGGGAACGGCTGATTAATTCGGGTAAACGGTTTTTGTTTCTTAACAAATATTTTTGTTTCACCAAAAAAAGTTTTCCACAACGTGGATAACTTCTTTCGTCTTTTCCACAATGGAGGCTGTACTTTTATCGTCCAAAGAAGAAGAGACAGCATTTTTTCTTGGAAAATGAGAGGACCTTATCGATGACAAATTTTTTCATTTTAGAAATTTAATTATGAATACACCGTTGGTTGATTCCAAAACGAACCGAGCGCTTCAGGCTTATCCCTACGAAGAAGTACTGCGTGCGGCTGTAGTTTATTTCAAAGGCGACGATTTGGCCGCCAGCGTATGGGTAAACAAGTATGCGCTAAAAGACTCCCAGGGAAACATTTACGAGCTTACGCCCGACGATATGCACCGCCGCATTGCGCGGGAATTGGCGCGGATTGAAGCCAAATACCCCAACCCCATGAGCGAAGACGAGCTGTATGAACTGCTGCGCGATTTTCGCTATGTGGTGCCCCAAGGCAGCCCTATGGCGGGTATTGGCAATGATTTTCAGATATCCTCCCTCAGCAATTGCTTCGTAATCGGGAACGGTTCCGACTCTTATGGGGGCATCGTCAAATCGGATGAAGAGCAGGTACAGCTTATGAAACGCCGGGGCGGCGTAGGGCAAGACCTTTCGCACCTCCGCCCCAAGGGCACGCCGGTAATGAACAGCGCGCTTACCTCAACGGGTATTGTGCCGTTTATGGAGCGCTACTCCAACAGCACCCGCGAGGTGGCTCAGGATGGTCGCCGCGGAGCCCTCATGCTCACCGTATCGATCAAACACCCCGATGCGGAAGACTTTATAGACGCCAAGTTGGAGCGCGGTAAAGTGACGGGCGCCAACGTATCGGTGCGCATCGACGACGAGTTTATGCGCGCTGCTATAGCTGAAAAGCCCTATGTACAGCGCTATCCCATCGATTCGGATGCCCCCAAATACACTCAGGAGATCGATGCGGCCAAGCTTTGGGGCAAGATCATCTACAACGCCTGGAAATCGGCAGAGCCGGGGGTGTTGTTTTGGGACACCATCGCCCGCGAGTCGGTGCCCGACTGCTACGCCGATCTGGGCTATCGCACCATCTCCACCAATCCCTGCGGCGAAATTCCCCTTTCGCCTTACGATAGCTGCCGGCTGGTGGCCATTAATTTGTACAGCTATGTAGAAGAGCCCTTTACGGATAAGGCTTGGTTTAACTTTGATAAGTTTGCCCAGCATGTACAGCAGGCTCAGCGCATCATGGACGACATCATCGATCTGGAATTAGAAAAAATCGACGCCATCTTAGAGAAGATCGATAACGACCCCGAAAACGGGGAGATCAAAAATACGGAGCGCCGTCTGTGGGAGAAAGTGCGCACCGCCTGCATCAATGGACGCCGCACGGGCTTAGGCATCACGGCCGAAGGCGATATGTTGGCCGCACTGGGGCTTCGCTATGGCGCCGATGAGGCCCTCAACTTCTCGGTCGACGTACACCGCACCTTAGCTTGCAGCGCCTACCGCAGCAGCGTGGTAATGGCCCGCGAGCGCGGCGCCTTCCCGATCTACGACAGCGCCCGCGAGGAAAACAATCCTTTTATTCAGCGGCTGCGCTCGGCCGATCCGGCCCTCTATGAGGAGATGATGGTATACGGCCGCCGCAACATAGCCCTGCTCACCATTGCGCCCACGGGCACCACCAGCCTGATGACGCAAACGACCTCCGGCATAGAGCCTGCCTTCCTCATCAGCTATATGCGCCGCCGCAAGGTAAACCCCAGCGATAAAGACGCCCGCGTAACCTTTGTAGACGAAGTGGGCGATTCCTGGGAGGAGTACAACGTCTTCCACCACCGCTTCATCACCTGGCTACAGGCCAACGGCTACGATGTAGACCGCGTAACCAAAATGTCGGCCGCCGAACTAAAGCCCCTCATTGAAAAGTCGCCTTATTATAAGGCTACAGCCAATGACGTAGACTGGGTGCAGAAGGTGAAAATGCAGGGCGCCATCCAGAAATGGGTCGATCATTCCATCTCCGTGACGGTCAATGTGCCGGAAGATACCTCGGTAGAGATGGTGAAAAAAATCTACGAAACGGCTTGGGAAGTCGGCTGTAAGGGATGTACCATCTACCGCGACGGCTCGCGTTCGGGCGTACTGGTAGCCGATACGGGCAAGTCGGAAAAAGAAGAGGTGAAGTTTACGGAAACCATGCCGCCTAAGCGCCCCGAGCGATTAGAGGCCAAATTGGTGCGCTTTAAAAATGCCGACGAAGACTGGATGGCCGTTATTGGCGTCATCGATGGGCACCCCTATGAAATTTTTACGGGCCGCGCCATCGACACCTTCCGCCTGCCCGATTATGTGACGGCGGGCTGGGTGATCAAAACCCGCGATGAAGACGACCGGAATCGCTACGATTTCCAGTTCCTCGACAAAGACGGTTACCGCATTACCATTGAAGGCCTGTCGCGTTCCTTCAATAAGGAGTACTGGAACTACGCCAAGCTCATCAGCGGAGTGTTGCGCCACGGCATGCCCATCGTTCATGTGGTGGATATGGTAGAAGGCCTCAATACGGAGGACGACTACATCAACACCTGGAAGAATGGCGTTGTGCGGGCCCTCAAGCAGTTTGTACCCGATGGCGCTCAGGCGGCCAACAGCGAGTGCCCGAGCTGCCACGATCCGGAAGGCCTGCTTTATAAAGAAGGTTGCCTCATCTGTAAGAGCTGCGGCTATTCCAAGTGCGGTTAACCATCGCTGCGGAGCTGGCATCGCACGCTTAGCCGGCGAGCCACATCAATCAATATTAAACAAACGGGCCGGGGTGAACGTCACCCCGGCCCGTTGTCTTTTATCGCTGTGGCAGCGATTTTTTATTGCACCACAAAAGGCAGCGTCTGCAATTGCCTGCCGCTTACGAGGGCTAAGTAGTAGCGCCCTGCCGGCAGGTTGAGTTGAAACTCGTGCCGTTGCTCGCCGGCGGGCTGCCGCTGTTGCAACAGGGTAGTTACGGGTTGTCCCAGCGCATTGAATACCGTTAATTGTACCGATGCAGGAGCCGGCAGGGTATAGCTTACGTTGAGGGGCCCCTGGGTGGGGTTGGGCGAGACGGCCAAGCCCAGTTGAGCCAGTTCTACATCCCCGGTAGCGGTGATGTAGCCGCTGGAAGGCGCATCCAACCGCACGTTGGTATAGAGGCGATATTCGCCGGCCGCGAGGCTGATGGGGTTATTGGGGTTGCTCACGATTAAGCTATCGCCGGTAAAATACTCATACCAGGTACCGCCAAAGAAGAAGGGCATAGGGGCGTCGGCTGTGGTAAGGCCGAAGTTGCCCAGCGCCACTACGGTCATGGTGGGGTGGTTGAGGGTAATGCGCTTGACGGGGTTATTGACCGACTGCGAGAAATTGGTCGTGCTAAAAGCCTCGTAATTGGTCTTGAGCTGAACAAGCGCGCTGGTGACATCGAAGATGCGGCGGCGATTGGGGCTTTGGTAGTAGTCCCAGCGGATGGGTTTATTGCCGGTGCGGCAGCCGTCGCTGATGGTGCCGTCGAGGCAGTAGTTGATGCTGTAATCGTAGCCTAACTCGCCAAATTGCCACAGCATCTTGGGGCCGGGCAGGGTGTAGAAAAATACGCTCGACAGCTCTACGCGCCGCATGGCCGTGAGGATGTTGCGGATGTTGTACGTGCCGGAGGCGGCGCCTTCGTTGAGGTTCTTGACCATCAGGCGTTCTTCGTCGTGGCTTTCCATGTAGGGGATGAGGTTGGGTTGGGTCCAGCCGCGGCTGGTATAGCTGGCGCTGCTGAGGTTGGCGTTTACGCCCCGCGTGACGTCGATGTAGAGGTTGTGGATGCCGCCGCCGCCCCAAAAGAGCATACCATTGCCATAGGCCTGGAGCTCTGTTTCTTCGGTATTCACGGCAAAGTGCTCAAGAATGACATAGGCTGCCGGGTTGACGGCCCACATCACATCGGCGTAGTGCTTGAGGGTAGCGATGCGGTTGGCGTCGTAGGCATTCCAGGCATTGACATCGTTGCTCTGGCGCTGGGTAAAGCCCTTACTAAGGTCGAAGCGGAAGCCGTCGATGCGGAACTCGCTAAGCCAGTAGCGCATCACCTGATCGACGTATTTGCGGGTAGCCGGGCTTTCGTGGTTGAAGTCGTAGCCCACGTTGAAGGGGTGGCGCGCCGTGGGGTTGAGCCAGGGGTTATCGGGGCTGGGCCGGAAGTTGGGCTGATCCCAGTACAACTGCGCCAGCGGGCTCTGGCTGAAGGCGTGGTTGTACACCACGTCGACGATGACGGCGATGCCGCGGGCGTGGCAGGCGTCGATGAACTGTTTGAAGTGGTTGGGCGTGCCGTAGTACTTATCGAGGGCCATGTGAAAACTGGGGTTGTAGCCCCAGCTCAGGTTGCCTTCAAACTCGCTGACGGGCATGAGCTCAATGGCGTTGACGCCTAATCGGCTGAGGTAATCGAGGGTGTCGATGAGGGTCAGGTAATCGTGGCGGTCGATGAAATCGCGCACGAGCAGTTCATAGATCACCAGTTTGCTTTTAGCCGGGGGCGTAAAGTCGTCAACCTGCCATTCATACTCCGGTGCGCCGGGTTGCAACAGGGTTACGATGCCGTCGGTTTTGCCCACGGGGTAGGCGGGCAGGTTGGGCCAGGTTTCGGCGGCAATAAAAGGATCGTTGAAGCGGTCGAGAACCAGCGTACTGTAAGGGTCGGCAATGCGGATGCTGCCGTCGACGAGGTATTGCATGCCATACGACTGGCCGGGCGTAAGCCCCTGTAGATAGATCCACCAGGTGGCGCCGTCGGGGCTGCGGTTGAGTTGGTGCTGGAGTGTGGGCGTCCAATCGTTGAAATCGCCAATGAGGAAGATCACCTGCTTGTTGGGGGCGTAGAGTTGAAAGTACAGCCGCCCGTCGGGGAGGTAGGTAATGCCGTCGTCGAAGCCGGCCGGCGGCTCGGCAACGTTTACAGCGCCAGGAATGACATACACAAAGCGAGCGGTATCGCGCAGGTTGTTGTATTCGGCGGCCAACTCAATGAGGTGAGCGCCGCTACCCGATGCCGTTACGCTGCCGGAGAAGGTAGCGCTGTTGGAGACCTGGTTTTGCAGGGCCCCATCGACAAATAGCTTAATACCCGATTCGATGTAGGCATTGGCCTGGACGTTGATGTTGGCCCCGGCTGTAGTAAGCACTACCGGCTGGGCAGGTTGGCTGAGCACAATGCGGTATTCGGCGGTGTAGGTAAACCGGCTGGTATCGGTATCCTGGCCGTCGATGGCTATGAGCTCAACGGTATGAGGGCCAGGCAGCAGCGCGCGCAGGTCGTAGTTGAGGGTAGTGGCGTTGGGCGTACTGGTAAGCAGGCTGCCGTCCTGATACAGCGATAAAGTGGAAGGCCGCGAAGCCACGCCGCTGATGTTGATAAACTGGCCGATGGCTATGTCTAAGTTGGTGGCCGAAGGGCTGTTGAGCGAAGTGGTGAGCCCCACGTTTTCGGGGTATACATCGTAGAAGATGTCGGTGCCGCCGGGGCCTTTGCCTTCCAGCGATCCGCTGGCATTGCGGAATACAAAAGCCAACTTCAGCACCTGCTCGCCGGCGGGCACATTGTAGTATTGTCGGATAGACGGCCCGATGGTGTAGGTATACTTATTGGGTTGGCCCGGCACGGGCGTCATGCGCCAGGCCGCATTGGCCTGCCCCCAGGTAGTGGGCACATAGCGCCAATCGGATGAACTGGTGCTGTTGTTGGTAATGACGCCGGTATGCACATACACGTCGCAATTGCAGTTGGCCAACCCGGCTGTGCCCTGGGCGGCGTCGAAGGTGATGGTCACCTGGTTATTCACATTGGGGAAGGCGGGGTTAGCGATGATCACCTGGGCCTGCAACCCCAGGGCGCCCGCCAGCGCCAATAATAAAAGCAGTGCTCTAAACATAACAAGACATTTTGCGCTAAAATACGACAATTCCGATAGGGTGGAGGGTGTATTTTAGGCAAAAAAGCGTCATTTAGGAATTTCAGCGGATCTGTTTGCGGCTTGCTTTGGTCGGCCCAGGGGGTGAAGTTTTTACCCGGCGGCGGCGCCCGTGGTGATAAAAGAAGTGGATGTTAAGCGGCGGGGCCCCTGATTTAAAAAAAAGCCTAAAATATAGTTTTCCAAGTCGGGATGAGTGAAAAATGGACGCCGCTATTTTTTCGGCTGGGTAGGCAAAAAACGTAGACATAGCCTAAGCTATGGCGAGGCTTTTTAACGCCGCCAGACGGAAAAAGAGCAAGTCAAGATTCACAAATCTTGGCTTGGAGAACTATAAACAACCCGAGCGCTCTGCGAGAGAACGCCCGGGTTGTTTTGCGCCGCCCACGAGATAGTGGGCAAGCCATCGGCAAAATTACTGCGTAACCTGTACGGCAGGCGCTTCGCCGCCTTTTACTTCACCCGTCAGGTAGATGAAGGTCTGGGGCGGGTTGGTGTTGGCCGTAATCGTAACTTTTTGGTTGCGCTTGCCGCCTTTGCCTTTCGAGTTGAACTCTACCGTGATGTTGCCGGATGCGCCGGGAGCGATGGGCTCGCGGGGCCACTTGGGCACCGTGCAACCGCAGCTGCCTTTGGCGTCGCTCAGGATCAGGGGCTCGCTGCCCGTATTCTTGAAGTTGTAGGTATGCGCTACTACTTCGCCGTCTTCAACGGTGCCGAAGTCGAAGGTCGTTTCGGCAAACTCCATGGTCGTCGTGGGGCCCGTCGGAGCGGCCGGAGCGGCGCTGGGGTCAGCCGGGTTAGCCGGTTGAACCGGGTTGGCATTTTGTGCGTTCTCAACGGCTGCGTTGCGAACATCCTGATTGCCGCTCTGGCAGCTTACTGCGAAGAGGGCGATAACGGCTACCAGCAACAGTGATTGTGCTTGCTTCAGCATTGGTATTCGATGATTTTGATTTAAAAATAGCTTCATTGGAAATCTGATGCAAAATTAATGCTTGTTGGCATATTGGCTGTTAACCGACTTCCAAATATTCTTAACGAGATGTTAATGGAATTGTTTACGAAGAGCGCCTGAGCGCGCCCAAAAATTCGGCGGCGCCGGCTCGGGCATTCAGGCAGCCTTCGGCGGTAAGGCCTCCTTTGCGGGCCGCCAGCACCCCGTAGCGGACGTCGCGCATGCCTTCGCGGCTGTGGGCGTCGGGGTTGATGCTGACGAGTACGCCGCGCTCCTGAGCGTAGCTTATCCAGGCATAGTCGAGGTCGAGGCGGTACGGACTGGCATTGAGCTCTATGGCGACGCCGTTGGCGGCGCAGGCGTCGATGACCTTGCGGTGATCGATGGGGTAGCCGGGGCGCGACAGCAGCAGCCGGCCGGTAGGGTGGCCCAGTATGCTGGTATAGGGGTTTTCAATGGCGCCCACGAGGCGGCGGGTGGCTTTGTCTTCGTCCATGCGCAGGTTGGCGTGCACGCTGGCGATGATGAAGTCGAAAGCCGCCAGCACATCGGGCGGATAGTCGAGGCTGCCATCGGCTAAGATGTCGCTTTCGATGCCTTTGAGGATGACGAAGCCGTCGGCGGCCTGGGCGTTGAGTTCGTCGATTTCGCGCATTTGCCGCCATACCCGTTCTTCCTGCAAGCCATTGGCATAGAAGGCCGACTTCGAATGATCGGTGACGCCTATGTAGGCAAAGCCCAAGGCCCTGGCATGAGCGGCCATCTCGGGGAGGCTGTGCAGCCCGTCGCTGTAGGTGGTATGGCAGTGGATGAGGCCGCGCACCTGGCTTTCTTCGATCCAGCCTTCGGGGGCTGTGCGGCCCAGCCAGGCGTCGCTTTCGCGCAGTTCGGGGGGCAGGGTAGGGCATCCGGCTTGCTGGAAGACCTCGCCTTCATGGGCCAGCCCCCGAAAATCGAGACCGGCGTAGCGGGCCACAAAGGCAGCGAGGTAGTCGGGGCTGCCGGTGTAGCGAAACAACTTGGAGCCAAACTCGGCGGCCGCACAGCCATAAACGATTACGGGATAGCCGCCGGGGCTGAGGCCCCGCACTTGTTGGGGGGCTGTCTGTACGTCGGTGAGCAGCCCCGATTCGGGCAGCCTGCCCAGGGCCTCCTCGTCGGCAACGAGCCATTCGATGGCCTCCAGCACGGGGGCCTGCCGCCGGAAGGCGCCGGCAAAAGAGAGGTGGACGCCTGCGGGCAGCCATTCGCGCAGCCGCTGGTCGAGGGCCATCGCCTCGGGCTCCAATACGGCGTAGAGGAACTGATTGCGCGAGCGCTGGTAGTAGGCCAGTTTTTCTTTGAGGTCTTCCTGGGTTTTCAGGCCGAAGCCCTTGAGCTCCAGTAATCGGTTTTCATTGAGGGCGTATTGCAGTTCGCCTATGGTTTCTACGCCCAAATCTTGCCATACCGTGCGCACCTTCTTGGGGCCAAAGCCCGAAATGCCCAGCATTTCCACCACGCCGGGAGGCGTTTGCGCCCTATATTTTTCAAGGGTAGCCATCTGGCCGGTATCCACCAATTCGCGGATTTTTTCGCTGATGGCCTTGCCCACGCCCTTCATAGCGGCTAAGTCTTCGAGGCTCAGCTCCGCCAGCGGCTGGTCTATCTTGCGCAGGGTCATGTAGGCATTCTGATAGGAGCGTATCTTGAAGGTATTTTCTTCATGCAGCTCCATGATCTCGGCCAGTTCGCGAAAGGCCCGGGCGATGTCTTTGTTGGTCATGGCGGGGCAGGCTATTTGATCTCGCAGCCCAGCATGCGGCGCGGGCCCGATCGGGTGACGATGAAGCCCTCCAACTTATCGCCTACCTGCACGGGGCCTACCCCGGCCGGGGTGCCTGTAAAGATGAGGTCGCCCATTTGGAGTTTGAAGTACTGCGACAGGAAGACGATCAGGGCGTCGAAGTGGAAGAGCGCGTCGCGGGTGAAGCCGTGCTGTACAGTCTGCCCATTTTTGTGCAGCATAAACTCGATGTTATCGGCATCGGGCGCCTCGCTCAGGGGGATGAACTCGCTCAGGGGCGCCGAGCCGTCGAAGGCTTTAGCCAATTCCCAGGGTTGTCCTTTGGCTTTGAGTTCGGCTTGCAGGTCGCGGGCCGTGAAGTCGATGCCGAAGGCGATCTCCTGATAGTACTCGCGGGCAAACTCGGGCTGCACGTGGCGGCCATTTTTGGCTATTTTCAGCACAATTTCGCCTTCGTAGTGGAGGTCGCGGGTAAACTCCGGGTAGTACAGCGGCTTATCGGCAATGAGCAGGGCCGTAGGCGGCTTCATAAACACGATGGGCCTATCGGGTACGGCGTTGTTGAGCTCGCGGGCGTGCTCGGCATAGTTGCGCCCAATGCACATGATTTTCATTAAGCGGGCGGTTTATACGTTTTGCAATCCGGTTAACTCCTTTACTTCCAGCAGCGTCTTGTGGGCTCGGGCGCGTATTTGGGCGCCGCCGGCCTTGATCTGCTCCTTGACGGCTTTTTTGTTGGCCAGCAACTCCGCCTTGCGGGCTGTGCAGGCTGCGCTGATGGCTACCAGCCCCTCGGCTACGGCCTCTTTGAGGTCTACGTACTTGAGGGCGCTGGCCTGGTAGTCGGCCATCAGGCTGTTGTAGGCCTCCATTTGGCGGCCGGCTTTCAGCATTAGGAAGAGGTTGGCCACGCCGGGGCTCATTTCGCCCTCCGGCGCCGCGCCGGTATCCGTCACGGCCGAGCGCACCTGCTTGCGGATGCGGTCGGGCTCGGCAAATACGCTGATGTTGTGCTTTTCGCCCAAGCTGGCGCTCATCTTGCGGGCGGGGTCGGCCGTCGACATGATCTTGGGCGTCTCGGTATACAACGGCTGCGGAATGACGAAGTAGTCTTTGCCGATGACGTTGTTGAAGCGCTCGGCTATGTTGCGGGCCAGCTCTAAGTGTTGCTCCTGGTCTTTGCCCACGGGCACCAATCCGGCCTGGTAGATGAGAATGTCGGCCGCCTGCAGCACCGGATAATCGAAGAGGCCTACGGAGATAAAGCCGTCGTCGCCCGCCGCCTCGTTTTGGGCGCTCTTGTCCTTAAATTGGGTCATGCGCGTAAGCTGCCCGTAGCTGGCAAAACAGTTGAGTATCCAGCCCAGCTCGGTATGCTCGGGTACCATCGACTGTATGAAGAGGTTCTCCGGCCGGATGCCGGTGGCGAGCAAATTGAAGACCAAGTCCCAGCACAACTCGCGCATCTTCAGGGGCGAGTAGGGCATGGTCATGGCGTGGTAGTCCACCACACAGTATAGGCAGTCGTATTCCTCCTGCAGCCGGAGCCAGTTTTCTACGGCCCCGAAATAACGCCCAAAATGCAGGTTGCCGGTAGGCTGGATGCCCGAAAGGATGGTGGTTGAAGAAGCAGTACTCATCGTTAAATCAACATTTGACAAACATGGATAACCATGGATAAGGTCGCAAAAGTAGATAATTTTTGGAAACTGGCGCCTTACTATATCCGATAATGCCGGGCTTGTCTGCCATCTGATTTTTTAGGGCAGCCGCCCCGCCCAAGCCCCCGGTTGGCCTTATGGCTCCAACCTGAGTCCGCAAACTCCGCCGGGGACTTGGGCGGGTCGCCGGGCTATCCGGTCGCAGGAGCTCCCTTTTATCCCTGCTGCGGGCGGCATGCTAAGTTTGGCAGCTTTGTTACACCTACGACGCCACTTCGCCCAACAGACTGAAGTCGATGCTCGACAACGCGCCTACAGCTCAAAAGAGCAGAGGCCCTGATCGTCTTAGTGTGCCTTTAGGCCACTAAGATGCTGTATTCTGCCGGAGTTACTCCGGCTGGTGAATGCCTTTGGAGCAACTTCATCAATCTGTATCAAAACAGCCAACAGCCCGCCCTGGCCAAGGTAGACAGTGGCCCCTAAAAAACATAGCCTCAGGTTTGCTTATTCGAGTCAGCGGGCGTATCTTGGAGTGAGCTCGGGCCAATGGGAATTCCCCGGCTGATAAAATGGCAGCAACATGCGGGTGGGCCCCGCCAGATAGGAGGCCGAGGTAGAATCTAGCGCCAGCGGGGCACAAATTCAGATAGCCTGTCTTTGATTGGGTTTGCGGAGTATACCGACGAGTAGCTAATAATGAAATTGCAAAAATGAATACCCACTTCTCATCGCCGCTTATACTTGGATTCATCTGTTTGCTCCTATGGTATGGCTGTGGGGAGCCCGTTCCCGTAGCGGCGCCTCAGCGGCAGCCCAATCCTTTTTTATCATTTCCTGAAGTGCATCACGTGCTTGATGAAGAGGCCAAATTCAGGCTATACTACTGGGTGGCCAGCTTGCAATGCAATCGGATTGTATTGACGGATACGCTTGTGCAGCAGCCCAGTATGGATTTTGTGCCTTTGCTAAGCTGTAGGCTAAAGCTATATGAGGCATTCATTGGAGAAGACTCATTATTGACTTTGCGTTATCTTTGGATATGCGCTGATAGTATGACCGTAGCTATGGCGCCTAATGTTTGCACAGGTGTTTTGTTCAAAGGTAACAAGTGCGTTGGTATTGCCAAGTCTAGCTATTGGCTCAATGTAGATGATAGCTACGTTTTTGACCCGGCTATGCAGCCGCTCCTGAAGGATTGCTTGGCTCGTAGAAAAGAACAATTGGATCCTTGGTTTTTGGCCGAACTGGCGTGTAGGGGGTTGATGCCTTGATGAGAACGGGGATTTTATCTTGGCAGCCCGCCCCGGCCAAGGGATAATAGGGAGCTCCTGCGACTGGATAGCCCGGCCGCCGCGCCGCCCGGCACTCACTTTTACGGGGCTGCGCTCATTTCGGGCGGCGCGGCGGTGGCCCCTAAAAAACATGGCCTCAGGTTTTTTTATTCCAGTCAGCGGGTGTATCTTTAGAAAAGCTCGTGCCAGCGTTGCGTAAATCCTATTGTCATAGAACACACCATTCATCATCTATTTAGAACTTCTCTTATGGGAACGAGTGATTTTACTTTACTAATCAAGTTTCTAGCCAGTATTCCCGGCATAAAAGAGCCT
>Ga0209573_1000819_pt1 | contig 56108 bp, 44 predicted proteins | sample TNRBio252014_DNA_FD_185870 | JGI IMG/M metagenome (GOLD analysis project Ga0209573, IMG submission 185870) | Wastewater treatment Type I Accumulibacter community from EBPR Bioreactor in Madison, WI, USA - TNR Reactor_6/25/2014_ DNA (SPAdes)... | ecosystem: Engineered > Bioreactor > EBPR >...
TGAGCCATTTCCATGCCGTCACCCTCATAGGTGGTTCCAAGCCGTCACCCCCTGAGCCATTTCCATGCCGTCACCCTCATAGGTGGTTCCATGCCGTCACCCTCATAGGTGGTCCCAGGATGTCACCTCACAACCATCTTCGCCGTCTCCGCTTTTCCTCCTGCACTCAGCCTTACCAGGTACATACCGGGCGCCAGCCCCTGCGGCAGTGCCAGCGCATGCGGCCCCGATTGCAGGCGTTCGCGCACAGGCGGCGCAGCGGCCCGGCCGGTGAGGTCAAAAACCTGAACTTCTGTCCAGTCGCTCTCGGGCAACGTGAATTGGATCTGCGCATTTCCCATGCTTGGGTTGGGGGCGATTTGCACGCTGAAGAAATTCGTCACCGGCTCATAATCCGCCGTGATATACCCGCCCGGCGGCGCCGACAAGCGCGTGGTGGTGTACAGACGGTATTCGCCCGGCGCCAGGGGTAACGGCGCCGTGGGATCGGCAACGAACAAGCTATCTCCCGTAAAATATTCGTACCACCAACCACCTTGCAAAAACGGATTGCTTGCGTTGCCGGTCACTACATTGGTATTGCCGAGCACGACTACATCCATTTCGGTACCATACAAATGAATGGTTTTTACCATATTCGATACGCTCAAAATAAAAGAAGACGTGCTGAAAACATCGTGCGCTTTTTTCAATTCGATCAGCGAGCGCTTCACATTGTAAATGCGGCGGCGGTTGGGGCTCTCGTTGTAATCCCAGCGGATAGGCTTTGGACTGGTACGGCATCCGTTGTCAATATTGCCATCGGGGCAGTAGTTGATCGGGAAGTCGTAGCCCAACTCCCCAAATTGCCACAGCATCTTCGGGCCGGGGATGGGGTAGAAGAGGGCGCTGGCCAATTCCACTCTTTTCATGGCCGTCAGGATGTCGCGTACGTTGTAATTACCCGAAGAATTGCCAAAATTCAGATTTTTATACATCATGCGCTCTTCGTCGTGGCTTTCCATGTAGGCCACCACGTTGGGTTGCGTCCAACCGCGCGACTTATAGGATGCGCCGATTAAGTTGGAAGGAAAACCCAACGACGCTTCCAGAAATTGATCATGGAGGCCGGCGCCGGTCCAGAACATCATGCCGTTGCCGTAGTTGTTGAGTTCGGTTTCTTCGGTGGCGGCGGCAAAGTGCTCGAGGATGACGTAAGCGCTGGGATTGGCCGCCCACACTACATCTGCATAATGCTTGAGGATGGCAATGCGCGATGCGTCGTAAGCGCTCATGCCGGCGTCGTTGCTGGAAAAATTCTGGGTAAATCCTTTCGACAAGTCAAAGCGGAAGCCGTCTACCCGGAATTCGGTGAGCCAGTAATTGATGACTTTGTCGATGTATTTGCGGGTAGCGGCGCTTTCGTGGTTGATGTCGTAGCCCACATTGTAGGGGTGGCGCGCATCGCGGTTAATCCAGGGATTGTCGAGCGTCGGCTTTGATGCCGCGGGGTCCCAGTACAATTGCGCCAGCGGACTTTGGCTGAAGAGGTGGTTGTACACCACGTCGAGAATGACGGCGATGCCGCGCTCGTGGCAAGCGTCGACAAAACTTTTGAACTCGTTGATAGGGCCGTAGTATTTGTCGAGCGCCATGTGGAAGGAGGGGTTGTAGCCCCAGCTGATGTTGCCCTCAAATTCGTTGACGGGCATGAGCTCGATGGCCGACACGCCCAGATTAGCCAGGTAGTCGAGGGTATCGATTAAAGTAGTGTAGTCGTGGCGGTGCAGAAAATCGCGCAACAGCATTTCGTATACTACCAGTTTGGTTTTGGGCGGCGCCGCAAAGTCATCGGTCTGCCAGTCGTAAACCGGGGTGCCTGGTTGTATCAGACTGGCGATGCCCGTAGTTTTGCCGTAAGGATAGGTGGGGAGGTTGGGGTAGGTTTCTTCCGGAATAAAAGGATCGTGCTGCGGATCGAGCACCACCGTGCTGTATGGATCGGCAATCCGGATGGCGCCATCTACCAGGTATTGGAAGGCATAGGATTGGCCGGGAGTCAAACCCGTGATTTCCAGCCAGTAAGTCGCCCCGTCGAGGGCCTTGTTCATCTGATAGGCCGTGCCGGGCAGCCAGTTGTTGAAATCGCCGATCACAAACACGATTTGCTTGTTGGGGGCGTACAATTGTAGGAAAGCGCCGTTGTCGCCCAGCATCGTGATGCCGTCTTCATATACCGCCGGCGGGTCTTGTAGCACCACATTGCCGGGGATGACGTATACAAAACGGGTGGTATCGGTATAAGCACCGTAAGCGGCGGCCACCATAACTTCGTGGGTGCCGCTGGAATTGACGGTGATCTGGTGGCTCAGTGTGGCGCTGTTGGGCGTTTGAGCCACTTGTACGCCATTGTCGAATATTTTGATGTTGGAAGCGATATGCGCGTTGGCATTTACCTGGATGTTTTGACCCAATGAAGTCAATACCACCGGGTTAGCAGGCGAGGTCAAATCGACCTGGTAGCGGCTGGTATACGAAAAGCTGCTGGTATCGCTCTGCTGCCCGCTTTGGGCAATGACTTGCACCAGGTGTACGCCTTCATCGAGTACCTGAAAACTGTAATCCAGGTCGGAAAGCCCGGCAGCCGATTGGTGGATCAGTTGGGTGTTATTATAGACAAAAAACTGGCTGGGCTGCGAAGCGGCGGCTGCCACGTCAATATTTTCGCCCAGTGCAATGTCAAAATTGCCCGCCGATGGGCTGGTCAGGTTGATAGTCAGCTCCAGGTTTTCGGGGTAAACGTCGTAAAAAATATCCGTGCCGCCGGGGCCCTTGCCTTCCAGCGAACCGCTGGCATTGCGGAACACGAAGGCCAGTTTTAATATAGTTTCATTTTGCGGCACGCCGTAATATTGGCGTATCGACGGCCCGATCACATAGCTGTACACGTTGGGCTGGCCAGGTACCGGAGTCATCTGCCAGGCGGCGTTAGCCTGGCCCCAGGTGGTCGTCACGTATTTCCAGTCGGAAGGCCCGGTGCTCTCCGAGGTAATTACCCCTGTATGCAGGTACACGTTGCAATTGCAGTTGGCCAGGCCGCCGGTGCCTTCCGTGGCGTCGAAAAATATCGTCACCTGCTCGTTGGCGGTGGGGAAAGGCGGTTCTGCCACCAGGAGTTGCGCGCCAAGCCGGTTGGCGCAAGCCAATACAGCGACAAAGAGAGCTAACCGTATGATTTTTAGCATAGCACTGAATTTTATGATCAATTTGAATTGTAGTTTTGAGGTGACAAGGTGACAAGGTGACAGGGTGACAGGGTGACAAGACCTTTCAGTTTTCGGGTTATCTTGTCACTCTAACAAAGATAACATCCACCATGACGAATCACCCACAACTAATACACTTTTTGCCAAAAATCCGACGCTTTAGCGTATTCATTGCACTGGCTATTCCATTTTTGGCGCAAGCCCAACAAGACAGCCTGCTGCAGCAGGAACTCCAAAGCGTGACCGTCACTGCTGCGCGGCTGGAGGCCGGCGACCTGGCCCTGCCGTTGCCGCTTACCGTCATCGGCAAATCGCGCTTGCAGGATGCTCAGCAACAGTTGGTGCTCAGCGAGGCGATGAATGGCATTCCCGGCTTGTTTGCCCTCAATACCGAAAATTTCGCCCAGGATGTGCGCATTTCCATCCGCGGCTTTGGGGCCCGCTCGGCCTTCGGCATTCGCGGGGTGCGGCTCAGCGTCGACGACCTGCCCGAGTCGACCCCCGATGGACAGGCCCAAGTGGACAACCTCGATATGGGCATCATCGATCGTGCAGAGGTGATCCGCGGAGCTTCGTCGGGCCTCTATGGCAACGCCGCCGGCGGCGCCCTGAGCCTCTATACCGAAGAGCCACCCGAATCGGGCGCCCTGCTCGAAGGCCGCCTCAGTGCGGGTTCTTTTGGTATGCAAAAAATTCAGCTCAAAGCCGCTCAGCGCTACAAACGACTGGGCTATGTACTCTATGGCGCCTACTCCAACTACAACGGATATCGCGAGCATAGCCGCAGCCGGCAATTGCTGCTCAACGGCAAAGTGCATTATTATTTTAATAAAAATACCCACCTCAGCCTCTTAGCCAACCACGCCGACAGCCCCGAAGCCGACGACCCCGGCGCAACCACGGAGCTCTGGTTGCCCCACAGAATCTCCGCCCGGCTGGCTGCGGCGCCCAACCGGCAATACGACGCAGGTGAAGCCCTCGATCAGCAGCGCATCGGACTCGTGTTGCGCAGCCAATTGCATCCCAAACACCATTTGTTGGTGCGCGCCTACACCCTTTGGCGCGATTTTGAAAACAAACTACCTTTTAGCAATAGCGGCATCGTCTACTTCCAGCGCCGGGTGCTGGGCGCCAGCGCGGCCTATACATTTGCATCTGCTATCGCCGGGCGGCCCTATCACCTCCAACTCGGCCTCGACCTCGACGATCAGTCGGACGATCGCTCCCGCTACAACAACCTCGACGGCACGCGTGGCGAGCTGCGCCTCCAGCAGGTCGAAACCTTTACCAATGCCGGCGCCTACCTGCTCCAGGAGTGGGAGCCGCTGCCCAGCCTCTCCCTGCGCCTGAGCCTGCGCTACGACCGCGCGCGCGTAGCCGCCGCCGACCGCTTTCTCTCCGACGGCGACGACTCGGGCAACAGCGATTACAACAGCTTTAGTCCGATGGCAGGCCTATCCTACGCCCTTGCTGAAAGCCAGTACCTTTACGCCAACGTAGGCCGCAGCTTTGAAACCCCGGCCCTCAGCGAACTCTCTGCCAACCCCCTCGGCGGCGGTTTCAATGCGAAACTGCGCCCCCAGCAGGCCTACAGCTACGAACTGGGCTGGAAAGGCGCCCTGCGATCCGCCCTGAAATGGGAATTGTGCGTGTTTTATATCAACTCTAACAAGGAACTGGCCCCCTATCAACTGGAGGCTTTCCCGGGGCGCACCTTCTACCGAAACACCGGCAGCACCGGGCGCAGCGGTGTAGAGGCTTCCCTTACCTGGCTGGTCGCGCCGGGATTGTCGCTGTCCGCCGCCTATACCTGGTCGCATTTTCGCTACACCGGCTTCAGCACACCAGTGGATGTCTTCGACGGCAACGCCCTGCCCGGTATCCCGCAGCATCACGCCAACCTGTCGGCGCGGTATTTTTGCAAAAATTGGCAACTGGGCCTGCAAGGCCGCTACGTCGGCGCTCTCTACGCCAACGACGCCAACAGCGCCGAAGACAAGCCCTACCTGCTGGTCAACCTTCGCGCCGGCTACCGCCACGAGGGCAAACAATGGACACTGGCGCCTTTCCTGGGTTTGAATAATCTGTTGAATCAGTATTACAATGCCAATATTCGCATCAACGCGGCGAACCGGCTATATTACGAACCGGGACCGGGACTGGCGGGGTATGGCGGGGTGGTTATTTCGTGGAAGACAACCAAAAACCATGGCAAAATTTAAAAATAAATACAGAATAGAATCAAACCGGTGGCGGTATTGGGATTATTCTGCCCCCGCAAATTATTTTATTACCATTTGTATTAATAATCGGGAATGCATTCTGGGCACTGTGGTGAACGGCAAAATGGAATTATCGGAATATGGCAAAATCGTTGAAACCGAAATATTGAAAATTCCTGAATATCATATACGAATCCTATTGGACGAATGGGTGATAATGCCTAATCACATTCATTTAATCATTCATGTAGGCGATTATGATTTTGATAATCATGTCGCCGTTAATGGGAATGCCGATGACGCCCATGCCCCCGATGGCAATGACGACCCCGATGGCAATGACGCCCCCGTCGGCAATGACGCCCCCGACGGCAATGACGACCCCGTCGGCAATGGCGTAGATAAAATTCATGAATTTTATCTACCGTCCCCGTCGCCCCCGTCATCCCCGTCGCCCCCGTCGCCCCCGTCCCAATGGTGGCACAATCCCGAATATAAACCAACCACAGATGAAATAAAACAATACCGTAAAATGCGGCGAAACATGATCATTCCCAAAATATTGGGAAAATTTCAGATGTTGACCTCCAGGCAAATTAACATCATGCGGAATACCCCCGGCAAAAAAAATTGGCAGCGCGATTATCACGACCACGTCATTCGCCATGAGGAATCATTCCAGCGAATAAAAAAGTACATAGTCGAAAATCCAACCAAATGGAAGGACGATATCTTTAATGATTCAAAAAGATAGGGATTGACAAAATCAGTTACTCGACCCAGACCATAATTTGTTGACATTCGGACAAAACTAATGATGAATAATCTATTAAAAACAACAACCGAAATAACCACCGTATTTAATACCACATTAGAGCGGGCATTCAAAAGCCCGATGCTCTGTGATATTACGAAAGTGCATACCGGATACGGTTTCACACCCAGGGTAATACATTGCACCGAAGATGAAACCTGGGGAAAAGCGGGCGGCAGCCGAAAAGCGTTTATGGCAAAAAACCTCACTTTCAAAGGCGGTGAATCTTCGCTGGATACCGTTTTGGAAAGAAAAGAAAACGAATACTGGAAAATCGAAATTTCCGACTTTAAAATCTGGTCGATGGGATTTGTGAAATTTCAGGGGGAATGGTTTACTATGCAACACGTACTGGAGAATATCCGGCAATTGACTATAGGGGAGGCGCCATTTCTGCATGAATAATTGGCTTACTCCCACCCGCATTCCCCGCGTAGAGGAAGTAACCGCTAATCTGTTGGCTGAGTATATACCCAGTAATTAACATAAATTGTTACATTTGGCTTTTAAATCAATCAATCATGTCAAAGAGAATTTTTGTAGGCAATCTGCCTTTTTCTGCAACCGAAGATGAACTCAGGGAATTGTTCGCAGAATTCGGCACAGTAGAAAACGTCCAATTGATTTCAGACAGAGAAACGGGCCGGCCCAGAGGTTTTGGTTTTGTGGAGATGTCAGATGGCGCAGATGAAGCCATTAAAGCCTTACACGGGCGTAATTTGGGGGGTAGAAATCTAAATGTGAACGAAGCAGAAGACAAGCCCCGTCCGCCGAAGCGTACCTGGTAATGGTACTTTGTGTCTGAGCGAGGTCGAAACCACACTGCGATACATTTAATTGGGATTTAATAAAATCTTAATAAGCCGTCGTTTTATGCTAAATATTGCTTAAAGCCTGCTGTATATATCTATAAACGGGGCATTGGCTGCGTTGTACTGTCATCAAACACGACAAAAACAACGAATATGAAACGACTGCTTATTGCCCTTCCGATCTTGCTCGCCGCTACCTTTGCGCAAGCCCAGCACCACGACCTGAAATTCAACGCTGCCGGTATGCTGGTCAAAACGCCGGGGTTCTTTTACGAATTCAGTCCCAATGCCGATAACGGCTTCGGCGCCGGCCTCAACCACTCGTGGCTCAACGTAACCATCGACGGCGAGCGTTATTCGTTCCGCAATACCTCGTTCATCGCCGATTACCGGCGCTATTTCAGGCCCCGCCGCGATGCCGACGGTTTTTTCGCAGGCGCTTACCTCAAAGGCGGCAATGCAGTAATTAAATTGCAGGAAACGGGCGACCAGGGTAGGGTAGGCAAATTCGCCGTGGGCGCCACGGCGGGGTGGAAACTGGTCACCGAAGGCGGCTTTGTACTGGAAACATACGGCGGACTGGGCAAAAACTTTCTCACCGGCGCCGCCGTTAACGATACCAATCTCAACAAAGCCGTCAATTGGATAGGCTTTATGGATTTTCGCGTGGGCGTAACGGTGGGGTATCGGTTGTGGTAATCACCACACAACCAGTATCCCCTCAGTTTGGTACAGCTTTACGTACTGATCATTACTTATAAATGGGAAGTTTTCTGATTTTGCGATCCAAAGCAACATTTTATCAAAAGGATCTTTGTGGTATGATGCGTTAAATTGATGATAGGATACACATACTTCAGCGGAAAGCGGTAAGAATTCTATCCCCATTTGTCTGCTTGCATGAAAAATATCCTGAGGAGTTATTCCTGATAATATCAGTTTTCCTTTGGCATATTTCATTGAAATTTCCCAAAAAGAAACCGCGCTGACAACTATTTGAATATACGGCGAGTCAAGAATATCTCTGACCCTTTGAGATAGCCTTTGGGGGTCTGTTAAAGCCCATATTAGTGTATGCGTGTCTAATAGATACTTCATTCGCCTAAAAATTCTTCTTCCGTCATTTTGAAATCATCTTTAAAAATTACAGTGCCTTTTCCTTCCAACAGCCCAAGTGGCCGCTTTTCGCCGGTTTGTGTGTAGCGTGGTACCAGAAAAGCAACTATTTCCTTTTTTTTACCATATGCAATTGCAATTTTTTCACCCTCTAATACTTTATCGAGTATGGTTGAAAAATGCGTTTTAAATTCCCCTACAGTGTAAGTGAGCATCCTAAGATTTTTTACAAAAATAAATTTTATTTGACAAGTTGTCAAGTATGCATGTTCGCTATTTTTACTGCAGTGCAAACTTCACCTTCACCGTCGCTTTGACGGGAACCATGTATTGATTTTGACTCGGATCTACATAGCTTTGCGCGGCATCATGCGTGGGATATTGCGGATTATAAATAACCGGCGTGTAATACATTTCAGAGCTGAGTTCCATCATCTCCAATACCGGGCCGATGCTCAGATTGAGCGTATGTGCCATTTTGACAGCCTTGTCCCTGGCTTTCTTGAGGGCAACAGCAGTTAATACTTCGTACATCGCCTCCTGCTTCGAACTCTGTATATTGGCTATGCGACCCGTATACATTTCGTTGCCTTGCAGTAATTTGATCAGTTTTTCCAGTTGTTGTTTATTGGTAAACCGAATATTGTAGGGTCGATACATGGCCGTATTGGGGTCGTCGAGCGAATAGGTGTCGACAACCAATTGTTTGTCGCTGATACCGGCCTGCTTGAAATATTCCTGCAGCTGATTTTGAGCCTGTTGTCTTTTCAACTGCATTTGGGTTTCTCTTTCCTGCTGCAAATTTTCGGCGTAGTAATCTTCCTGGTTATAACCGTATAACGCATTGGGATTGAGCAGAATGCTATACAATATCTGATCGGGTTCGAGTAGGGTATCGGCCGATGTCATTACTTCCACAAAAGCCGGCATAACCTGCTGCGCTTGGGCGAGTGGAAAGCAGCACAATAAGGTCAATGTAGTATATAGTATTTTGGTAAAACGAAACAGCCTGTTGCACATACTTGATTAGTTATGGTTATTTTGCGAAAAATAGAGAAGATTATTTACTTTTGCATAACGCATTCCCCCCACTTTTATATATCCAGTAATCCTATTGCCTTTTCTAATACATTAACACGCCCTCGAATCCAGTCATTGGAGGGGAAAAACTACCGTTTTGCGCAGCAGATTGCAGGAAATGTCTCATAAGCTGATCGTGCAGGCGATGGCCGCCTCCGACCCGGCGCCCGAAACCCCCAGCCGGCCCTGGCAAAGCGCCGCGGTATTGGCATTGGGCGCCGTGCACGCCGACCCCTCGCTATTGCCCGGTTATTGTCACAAACAGCTGGAGGAAATCCCCCAGGCATATAATCCCCATTCGATTATCCTGCCCCTCCACGGCGGCATGCTCATGCGGGTGTATAGTCTGGCAAAATCAAAAAAGGCACTGCTTCCGTTTTTGCCCGAAGCCTATGAACGTTTGGTGGCTTACCATCGAAACCTTTACGAGGCCTGCGACCCGCTCGAGACCTTTTTAATAGACAATAGTCACCCCCGGCAACTGGGTTGGCCCTATGGCGAGTTGTGGCAATCGCAGCCGGATTTAGCCGGTTGGCACCGTATTGATCCGGTCTATAATACCCTGTTGATATGGTCAAACGAAGCCCTCATCAAGTTGGGGCATCTGCTCAAGCAAGACCTCACTGAATTGATCCAATGGCATGAGTTGGCTATTTATGCCATGAATGAATACCTGTGGAATGCCAGTAGCGGTTTATACCGGCCCTACGATTTGCGCCGCGATGCGCAAACGCCCTTGACTTACCTCGGCGGACTGCTGCCCATGCTGGGCGAAATACCCACCCAGGAACAGGCCGAACGCCTGCTGGTATACCTGGAAACAGGCCCCTGGCGCGACGAAACCTTCCAGGCCGCCGTTGTGTCCGGCGCAGAAAGCCCTACCGGATTTACTGCCATCGATTTGTTCAGCAACTGGATGCTCTACCAGGGCTTGTTGCGCTACGATATGTTTGAAGCCGCCGCCCGTATCAAAAAGGATACCCTCGCGCTTGCGGCCGATCAGGGTATTTATGAATGTTATCACCCCATTACCGGCGAAGGCCTGCGTGGCTATTGCTCTCCATATGCAGCTGCTTTGCTGAGTGATATGTTGTTACGGTGATAGCAGTCAGCAATTAGCAGTTAGGTCTTAGCAGCTAGCGCTAAGCCCTAATTGCCAAAAATTTCTATCTTTGCCCGCAGCCGGTTAACCACAATGACCGGCACTCGAAGATCATGATTCAACAACTCACACCGGCCCTTATTCTTGGCATCATTGCCGTCTATTTCGCGATGCTCATCGCCGTTTCCTGGTTTACCGGCAAAGACTCGAGTAATGCCAACTTCTTTTTGGCCGGCCGCAAGTCGCCCTGGTTTGTTGTAGCCTTCGGCATGATCGGCGCTTCGCTTTCGGGGGTTACCTTCATTTCTATTCCCGGCGCAGTGGGCGCCGGTGGCGAAAACCAGGATTTTGCCTACTTCCAGATCGTACTCGGCTACCTGGTAGGGTATGCTATTATCGCGCTGGTTTTACTGCCCATATACTATCGTCTCAACCTCACTTCCATATACGGCTACCTGGAGCAACGCCTGGGCTGGCATGCCTATAAAACCGGCGCGGCGTTTTTTATCCTGTCGCGCGCCATCGGTTCCTCATTCCGATTGTTCCTGGTGGCTATGGTGTTGCAGAAGTTCGTCATGGATTACTACGGCATCCCCTTTTGGGCGACAGTGGTCATTACGCTGCTACTCATTTGGGTGTATACGTACCGGGGAGGAATCAAAACGATCGTATGGACCGATACCTTGCAAACCGTGTGTATGATCGGCTCGGTAATCCTTACCATTATGATCATCGGACAAGCATTGGAAACGGACTTTGGAGGTTTGGTCAATATGATCTACCACAGCGAGTACTCCCAGATGTTTTTCTTCAAAGGGGGCTGGAACGACCCCAACAACTTTTTCAAGCAATTCATCAGCGGCGCTTTGATCACGATAGTAATGACGGGCATAGACCAGGACATGATGCAGAAGAACCTATCCTGCCGTTCGCTTCGTGATGCCCAAAAAAATATGTTTACTTTCAGCGCTATGCTGGCTGTGGTCAATTTGCTTTTTCTTGCACTTGGCGCGTTGTTATATCTGTATGCGGCCAATGTAGGCCTTGAAACACCGGCGCAATCCGACCAGCTTTTTCCCACCATAGCCATACAGCACCTGCCGCCTGCCGCCGGTATTATCTTTATTCTGGGCATTATCGCAGCGGCCTATTCCAGTGCCGATTCTACGCTTACGGCACTGACTACTTCTTTTTGTGTAGACTTCCTGAATTTTGAAAAAAATAACCACCCCGATGCCGCGCAAAAGCGTGTGCGCACCAGGGTACACATCGGCATGTCGTTTTTATTGCTGGCCATTGTGATCTTTTTCGGCTCACTCAACAACAGTGCCGTCATCAACCAATTGTTTAAAGCTGCGGGCTATACTTACGGGCCCTTACTGGGCTTGTTTGCCTTTGGCATACTTACCAAACGCGCTATCCGGGATGGCATGGGCAAATGGGTAGTGGTCATCTGTTTGTTATCGCCCGCTATTAGCTTTGTACTTGATAAAAATTCGGCGCAATGGTTTCATGGCTTCACCTTCGGATTCCTTATATTAGCCATGAATGCTTTGATTACTTTTGCCGGCCTTTGGTTCGTTTCACAACCGCCCCCCCCGGTCGCTGCCGAAGCCAATGAGCCGGAATAAAGGGGGAATGAGAACGTTATGGCGCAGTAAGCGCATTTTTTTAAACCATTAAACCAACAACCCGACCGAACAAGCGTTAAAGTCAGCTATTTTTTATACCTTGCGCCGGTTTTTTACAAAAAAGGCTTTTATGTCCAAAATTTATGCAGCTATCACGGGCGTCCAGGGTTACGTGCCAGACTATGTGATGACCAACAAGGAAATGGAAACCCTCGTGGATACCAACGACCAATGGATCACAGAACGCACAGGCATCAAGGAACGCAGGATTTTGAAAGGAGAAGGACAGGGCACCTCCGTCATGGGTATTGAAGCCGTAAAGGGTTTGCTCAAAAAAACAAATACCGATCCTTCCGAAATAGACCTGGTGATTTGCGCAACGGTTACACCCGATATGCTCTTCCCCGACACAGCCAATATGATTGCCGATGCCGTAGGTATTAAAAATGCCTTCTGTTTCGATATCAGTGCCGCCTGTTCCGGATTCTTATACGCACTGACTACCGGCGCTAAATTTATTGAGTCGGGCAATCACAAAAAAGTAATTATCATCGGCGGTGACAAAATGTCGTCTATTATCGACTATTCTGACCGCACCACTTGCGTGATCTTTGGCGATGGCGCAGGCGCCGTAATGCTTGAACCCAATACGGAAGGCTACGGGATGATAGACTATATTCACCATAGCGACGGATCGGGCCAGGCTTATCTCTACCAGAAAGCCGGCGGATCTCGTTTTCCGGCCTCAGTAGATACCGTGATTGCGCGTGAACACTTTGTATACCAAAACGGTAAACCCGTCTTCCGGGCAGCTGTGGAGGGAATGTCAGACGTAGTGCTGAGTATCATGAAACGCAATCACCTCAACTCGGACAATGTAGCCTGGCTCGTTCCGCACCAGGCCAACAAACGCATCATCGAAACCGTATCGCGAATGACTGACTTCCCTTCTGAAAAAGTGATGGTCAATATTCAAAAATACGGCAATACTACCGCCGGTACACTCCCGTTGTGCTTGTGGGATTACGAAAGCCAACTGAAAAAGGGGGATAATATCATCCTGACCGCTTTCGGAGGCGGCTTTACCTGGGGCGCCATCTATATAAAATGGGCCTATTGATTTCCGTTTTTTTGCAACTCATTATTTTTATCGTTTTATAAAAGCTTTATTTCAATGGCAACGACTTCAGATATCCGCAGAGGCATGTGCATCGAAATGAACAATGACACATACGCCATTGTGGAATTTCAACACGTGAAGCCGGGTAAAGGCGCCGCTTTTGTTTATGTGAAACTGAAAAGTCTCACTAACGGCAGAGTAATAGAACAAAATATACCGGCAGGCCACAAAGTAGACGATGTGCGGATAGAACGCAGAAACTATCAATATCTCTACAATGACGAAGCGGGTTATCACTTCATGGACAACGATACCTACGACCAGGTTACGCTGCAGGAAGATATGCTCGAACGCCCCAATCTTCTCAAAGAAGGAACCCAGGTGGAAGTGGTTTTTCATGCAGTAAAAGAAATTCCCCTTACGGTAAATATGCCGCAATATGTTATCTTAGAGGTTACTTATTCAGAACCCGGACTGAGGGGGGATACCGCCACCAATACACTCAAACCGGCAAAAGTGGAGACTGGTGCAGACGTGCGCGTGCCTTTGTTTGTAGAAGCCGGCGATCTGATCAAAATTGATACCGAGACAGGTGCTTATATGGAACGCGTAAAACAGTAAGTCTATGACTTTCAAGGATATCCAAGAGCTCATTCGTATGGTAAGCAAATCTGACCTCGCTGAGGTGAAGATTAAAGACGGCGAATTCGAGCTTTCTATTCGAACCAGGCATTACAGCCTGGGCAAATCGCATGGCAGTTTTATGATGGCGCCTCCCGCACCGGAAATGCCGGCGTCCTTTGCCCCACCACCCGCAACTTCACCGGCATCCTCAACCGCTGCTCCCAAACCCGTCGCTCAACCTGCCCCCGCAGGTAGCGCCGAAGCGCCTGTGCAGCCGGCCGGCGGCGATGGCGATTATCTGGGTGTCAAATCACCCATGGTGGGCACTTTCTATCGCTCGTCTTCACCCGACAAACCACCTTATGTGAAAGTGGGCGACCTTATCGAAGCCGGGCAGGTAGTGTGCATCGTAGAAGCCATGAAGCTTTTTAACGAAATCGAATCGGAGATCAGTGGCCGTGTCGTCAAGGTGGTGGTAGAAGATGCCCAGCCGGTAGAATACGACCAGGTACTTTTCCTGATCGACCCCAAAGGATAGAAACCGCTAATAGTCACCGCCAGGCTAACTCCATCGGCGCTCTGCTGCCGTTGGAACGTCAATGCTGTATGCTAATCAATTGAATGGGTATGTTTGAAAAAATACTGATTGCCAACCGGGGCGAAATTGCCCTGCGCATCATCCGTACCTGCCGCGAGATGGGTATCAAAACGGTAGCAGTTTATTCTACCGCCGATCGCGATAGCCTGCACGTTCGTTTTGCCGACGAAGCCGTTTGTATCGGCCCTCCTGCTTCTTCGGAGTCGTATCTTAGTATCCCCCGGCTTATGGCCGCCGTGGAAATTACCAACGCCGACGCTCTGCATCCCGGCTATGGCTTCCTGGCCGAAAATGCCGACTTCGCCGAGGTGTGCGCCGAATATGGCATCAAATTTATCGGCCCCACCCCCGCGCAAATTCGCAAAATGGGCGATAAAATTACCGCTAAAGAAACGATGATCAAAGCCGGCGTGCCCTGTATCCCCGGCTCCGACGGCCTGCTCAAAGACGTCAAACAAGGCATCAAACTCGCCAAAGAAATCGGCTACCCAGTAATTCTAAAAGCTACCGCCGGCGGCGGCGGCAAAGGTATGCGCGTGGTGTGGGAGGAAAAAGATTTCGAACCCAACTGGAGTATGGCCCGCCAGGAAGCTAAAGCAGCCTTCGGCAATGACGGGATCTATATGGAGAAATTTATTGAAGAACCCCGCCATATCGAATTCCAGGTGGTGGGCGATCAATACGGCAAGGTGATCCACCTCTCCGAACGCGACTGCTCTATCCAACGCCGCCACCAAAAACTGGTGGAAGAATCTCCCTCGCCCTTTATGACCGACGAACTTCGCCAAAAAATGGGCGACGCCGCTGTGAAAGCAGGAGAGGCTATTAATTATGAAGGGGTCGGTACGATCGAATTCCTCGTGGATAAGTACCGCAATTTCTATTTTATGGAAATGAATACCCGTATCCAGGTAGAACACCCCGTTACAGAAGAAGTGATCGACTACGACCTTATCAAAGAGCAAATCAAAATAGCTATGGGCGAACCCCTCTCGGGACAAAACTATTTTCCCGAAATGTTCGCCATCGAATGCCGCATTAACGCCGAAGATCCTTTTAATAATTTCAGACCCAGCCCCGGGCGCATCTCTTCCCTCCATACGCCTAAAGGCCACGGCGTTCGCGTGGATACGCACGTTTATGCAGGTTATACGATTCCCCCCTATTACGATTCTATGATCGCTAAGCTGATCTGTCGCGCCCGCACCCGCGAAGAATGTATCAAAAAAATGGAGCGCGCCCTCGACGAGTTTATCATCGAAGGCGTAAAAACTACGGTGCCTTTCCATCAACGCCTCATGAGAGACGAAAATTTCCGCGCCGGCAATTTCCATACAGGCTTCCTCAATACTTTTGACCTGGAAAGTGAATGAGTAGTTGTGGGTTGTGAGTTATCGGTTATCGGTTCAATTTTGATAAACAAACCGACAACCGATAACCCTCAACCGATAACAGATATTAATTATTTTTCATATCTTTGCAACTTATTCTCATAGTATGTTTTGGCGCTGCACCTCGCCCCCCGGTGCGCGCTTTGTATCCTGCCGGGGCGGCTGCATAAGCTAATTTGCCATTTGCTGGTTTATTACCAAAAAAGCATTAATTTTCTAACCGCAAATCACTTATGCTTCCTCATTATGTCTACGACAAACTCGCTTTGGTACAAAGACGCTATCTGTTACGCGCTGCACATCCGTTCTTTCTTCGACAGCGACGGCAACGGCATCGGCGATATCAACGGACTCATCCGCAAACTCGACTATCTGGAAGACCTGGGCGTTACTTGCTTGTCTTTGTTGCCTTTTTATCCCTCTCCCCTGCGTGACGACGGCTATGATATCTCTGATTATTATGGCACCCATACCGATTACGGCACGATGGAGCATTTTCGAAAACTGCTCGGCGAAGCTCATAAGCGCAACATGCATGTAGTGATCGACCTAATTGTGAACCATACTTCTGTAAAACACCCCTGGTTTGAACGCGCACGCGAGGCGCCTCCCTTTTCACCCGAACGCGATTATTACATCTGGAGCGATACCCCCGAGCGATATGCCGACGCAGGTATCCTGTTTAACGATTACGAATCCTCCAACTGGGAATGGGATAATACCGCCAAAGCCTACTACTGGCATCGATTCTATAGCCATCAGGCCGACCTCAATTACGCTAATCCCCTCGTGCGCGAGGAAATGCGCAAAATCATCGACTTCTGGCTCGAATTAGGGGTAGATGGATTGCGCCTTTCTTCGGTAGCTTTCATTTTTCAACGCGAAGGCACCAACTGCGAAAACCTGCCCGAAGTGCACGAGTATGTCAAATCATTGCGCCGGTATGTAGATGAATGGTACCCCGGCCGAATATTGCTGGCCGACACCAACTTGTGGCCCGAAGAAGCCGCGCAATATTTTGGCGCCGGCGACGAATGCCATGTCAACTTCCACTTCCCGCTTACGCCCCGCCTCTATATGGCGTTGCAAACCGAAGACCGCTATCCCATTATTGATATCCTGGAACAAACACCCCTTATTCCCGATAGCTGCCAGTGGGCGTTATTTCTGCGCAACCACGACGATCTCATGCTCTCTATGGTTACGGAAGAAGAACGCGACTTCCTCTACCGCGTTTTTGCCCAGGAACACGGCGCCAGAATCAATAAAGGCATCCGCCGGCGCCTTGCGCCGCTGCTGGGCAACGACCACCGCAAAATCGAATTGCTTAACAGTTTGCTGTTCTCCCTGCCAGGTATGCCGGTAATATACTACGGCGATGAGATTGGTATGGGCGACAATATTTTCCTCGGCGACCGCAACGGCATGAGAACCCCCATGCAGTGGAATTCTGACCAAAACGCAGGTTTTTCTACCGCTAACCCGCAGAAACTCTACCTGCCCGTTATTCGCGACCCCATGTATCGGTACGAAACCACTAATGTGGAACTCCAAAACCAAAATCCAAACTCTTTGCTGTGGTGGATGAAAAATGTAATCGCCATGCGCAAGCGCCTCAAAGCGTTTAATTTTGGCGCCACTACTTTCCTCGATGCGGGCAATAGCAAAATATTGGCCTTTTTGCGGAGTTACGAAGGTGAAAGTATACTGGTCGTAACCAATTTGTCAAAATTCTCCCAGGCCGCCAATATCAACCTGAGCGGCTTCAAAGGCATACAGCCCGTTGAAATTTTCAGCCAAAATAAGTTTTTTGAAATAGGAGAGGAGAGCTACAACTTTACCATAGGGCCCTTCGGCTATTATTGGCTGCTGCTCGAAAAAGCGGAGGAAAATGCGGAAACCCCCAAAGAAAGGGCAGTCCCGGAATTAGAAGTAGAAGTGAATTGGACTGCCTTTTTTACCGACTATACAGCCAAACGCCTGCTCGAAAAACGCGTTTTGCCCGGCTATATGAAGTCCTGTCGCTGGTTTGGCGGCAAATCAAAAAGCATGGTCTCTATCGACGTTTGCCGGTATCCTGCTATTCAAGCCGGCGAGACTACGGCGTACCTCATGAATATCGAAGTGCGCTATACCGACGGATTGCCCGAAACTTACTTCCTGCCCGTCACGTTTATCGATCAGGCCGAGCGCATCGTGTTTTTCCTCAAAAACGAACCCCAAAGCGTGATTTGCTATCTCAAAACGGCGCAAAAAGAGGGCATACTCATCGATGCGATTTACGAAGATGCCTTCCGCAACGAATTGTTCCGGCTGATAAAATCTGACGAAGTAGTCAACCTGCACGAAGGACGCCTGCGCTTCGAATCGGGCAAGGTATTGGCCGAATTCAATATGGAGACCGAAGAAGTGCGCTCTGAAGTACTGAAAGCCGAACAAAGCAATACTTCCGTCATCTATAATGGCGCGTACTTTTTTAAAATTTACAGGAAACTGGATACAGATATTAATCCCGACCTTGAACTCGTGAGGTTCCTCTCCGAAAAAACATCTTTTGAAAACTCTCCCCGCTACGGCGGCGGCATCCAGTATGAAAACCTGAGCGACAATTCCTATACTATCCTGGGATTGCTCCAAAATAAAATACCCAACCAGGGAGAAGCCTGGTCCGCTATGCTCGAAGTACTGGGCCGGTATTACGACAAAATACTCACCAAAACCGAACGCCAGACAGTTCCTCCCGAACTGCTGCGCCAGGACAGACTATACTTCGACCAGTTGCCCGAAAAAATGCAGCAACTTATCGGCCATGTGACTTTTGAACGCGTGAAATTGCTGGGCCAGCGCACCGCCGAAATGCACATCGCACTGGCAAGCGATTATTCCGACCCCGACTTCCGACCGGAGCCGTTTACCCAACATTACCAGCGGGCGATTTACGCCGTACATCGCAAATTGGTGAGCGACAAACTGGGCGCCCTGGCCGGCCGCGTCGAAACCCTGCCACCCCATATAGCCGCTGAAGCCCAGCAAATCATAGACTTGCGCGACGATATCCTGCATTGCTTCGAAGAAATCTACAGCCGGCGCATTCATACGGTCAAAACCCGAATCCACGGCGATTATCACCTTGGACAAGTACTATTTAACGGGCGCGACTTTTTTATTATCGATTTTGAAGGCGAACCTATGCTGAGTATCAGCGAGCGCCGTCTCAAACGCACGCCTTTTAAAGATGTGGCCGGAATGATCCGCTCTTTCCACTACGCCGCCTATGGCCAGCTATTGCTCAATCCCAACTATCGCAAAGAAGATATGCCCCTGCTCGAACAATGGGCGCGGCAATGGTTCCATTACGTGAGCCGGTTTTATCTTACCGCCTATCTCGATCGCGCCGCCGGTCAACCCTTTGTGCCCGAAGACGAAGCCGAAATGCGCCTCTTGCTACGCAACTACACCCTCGAAAAAGCAATCTATGAAGTGGGCTACGAAATGAACGCACGCCCCGACTGGCTCCGAATCCCCGTAAAAGGAGTCCTCTATGAAATGGAAACGTATTTAAATAAAAAAGAGTAGGGTGAGCGGTAAACGCTCACCCTACTCTCTCTCTCTCCCTAAGCTCTTTCCCGGATAGCGTCTTCGTACATCTTCTGCAACTTCCTCCGGGCAAAAAAGATGCGGCTTTTGATCGTGCCGAGGGGAGAATCCAATTGTTCGGCGATTTCATCGTATTTATAGCCCTCAAAGGCCATCATAAACGGTTTGCGAAAATCTTCGGGCAGCGAATCTACCATGTGCATCAACTCGGCAATCGTTACGCTTGTTTCGCCTTCGTTGCCCACGCCGTCGTTGCCCAGGTTGAGGTAATAATTGTTGGGCGTCTGGTCAATGATCAAACTCCGGCGTACGCGTTTGCGATAGTTGTTGATGAAAATATTGCGCATGATGGTCACCGCCCATGCTTTGAAATTAGTACCCTGGTGGTACTTATCCGCATTGGTGATGATCCGCAGCGCCGTATCCTGGTATAAATCCTCCGCGTCGTCGCTATTCCCTGTTAATTTCAGGGAAAAAGCCCGCAGCGAACTGCTGATCCGTTCCAGTTGTTCCTGGATCTGATTTTTCTGCAAGGCATAGATCATCATGGTGGGTGATTTTTATGCTTTAATGTAATTATTATTTACAAAATTATCGGTATTTGCCGATTTGTGCAAAAAAAATTGCCTATCTGGAATGAATATTAACAAAAACCGTACCAGCCGCGACATTTCATGCCGTTATGTCAGGTGCGATTATGACAAACAGGCAATATGACGGATAATTGGGAGTATAGGTGGATGATGATGTGGTAAAAAACTAAAAACCAAATAATTAGGCCAGAGTTAGAATTATCTGGCGTCTAATTACTTGATGATACAAAAATACGACATACTTTCTTAATGAGAGTGTAATTGGGCAAAGAGTTGCATGCGTACAAATGTTAAAATTATTAACAACTCTCAACTTAAATCCGATTATGTTGTATAAAATAAACTAACACCTACTTAATCAGCAGATATGGATGCGTTGAACGGCCAGTTTTCCCATTTTTTGCAACAAAACCTCCGCTCATTGAGGCGCCGGTTTAACCTCAGCCAGGAAGAGCTTGCCCAAAAAGTAGGATTAAATCGCGGCAACATCGCCTCGTATGAAAACGGGACCGCAGAACCCAAAATTTGTAACCTGCTCAAATTGTCGCATATCTTTGGCATTTCAGTAGTGGACCTCACCCAGCGCGACCTCGGAGAAGAAAACAATATCAACGAAGCTATCGAAAATCAGGCTTATTTCAGCCGTCACGAGTGGGAACTGTTTCGCCTCCACCTCGAACACAGCGACGAATTGCAGGGGTTTATCAAAAACATATACGCCTGCTACCAGTTTAAATCAAAAAATATGTCGGAAATCCCCCGCGACATGCAGTTTCTGATGAGTTCTTTCGATCAATTGCACGACGCGGCACTTACTTTGCTCAGCCACTACCAGGAGTTAATTGATTTGCTGAAGTCAAAAGTGGCTAAACCTGCTCACCCGCATACACCGGCAAATACGCAACCTGACAGTTTGTAGTTGTTACCGCTTACCGTATTTTTTTCTCCATTCCGTTAGTTTCACTTGCGCGGTACTTCATATTGCTTTACTTTTAGACTGACAAATAGACACCTAGTCGCCCCTGTTGCTTGCCGAAAGGAAAAAGCAAGAGGAGATGCGGCCTATATTGAAAACAAATTATAATCCCTGCACTATGACGCGACCGACCCCCTGGGCGCTTATCGCCGCTATTCTTTTTTGCCTGCCTACTTCGAAGGCAGAAATCAGTTTCATTAATGCCGAACTTGGAGAAGTGCGCGACAGAGCTGCACTTGAGGGCAAGTTGTATTTTGTCCACTTCACAGCTAGTTGGTGTATGCCCTGCCAATGGATGGAAGAACACACTTTTTCCGACCCCCTTCTTAGCCAGTATGTAAGTAGCCACTACCTGCCCGTCCAATTCGATGTCGATGAATCGCGCGGACGCCGTTACAAACAACAGTTCAGCGTCAGGGCTCTTCCCTCCCTGCTCATTTTTAATGCGCAAGGCGTGTTGATTGACCGTTATGAGGAGTCGCTCGAACCCGAAGCTATGCTTAAAATTTTGCAAACACACGATAAACCGGCTAATAAAACGGTGGCTGATGCGCAAAATGGCGGCCAGGCCCCTGTGTTAAATAGCCCCAGGCCCCGCTTTGCGATTACCAGGCCTGCGCTGATTCCCGAACAGTCAAAGCCCGCAAATTATACGCTAAGCACTTCTACAGGTAGTAATGCTATCCAACCCGAACAACGCCCGCTAGTCACTACTAACCTGAAATCAGATAAAGGTTATGGTATCCAAATCGGTGTGTATACTGATTATAGCAATGCTTTGCTAGAGGTCAGACGCCTGGAACAAAAATTTAATCAACCGGTCAATTTATACGGCGGCGAACAAAACGGCAAACAGGTTTATAAGGTGATCGTAGGCCTCTTTTCCTCCAAATCAGAAGCGCAACAATATCTCGATTATCTCCGTCGCAATGATATCCTCGGCTTTATTAAGGAAGTGAACAGTGAACAGTGAACAGTGAACCGATCATAGAGCAGTTCACTGTTCACTGTTCACTCCCTGATTTTTTCTCGTAATATTTTGCAATTATTCACTTTTTCTTAACTTGTGCCCGGAAATTCACCCCGCATCAAGCAAACAAATTACTCCTTTCGGCTAACGCCAATACAAATTCGGTAGCAAAACCGGAGCCCAAAAACAGAAAGCATTAGTATTTAACTCTTTGCAGTGTATCCCTGATTTGAAATATGATTGTTCATTATCGAAAAGTAAATTTTTGATTTCGCTTTTCATAATGGAAAACATATCTTTGTTTGCCTTTGAACTTGATTTTAAAACAAAATTGGATTAGTATGAAAAAACTCTCACTAGTTCTGATGCTAGTTCTCGGCGTCATGGGCTTTGCCATGGCCCAACGGACCATCTCAGGTACGGTGACGGATGAGAAGGGCGAGCCCCTTATCGGCGCCAGTATCCTGGTTAAAGGAACTACAAGCGGTACCGTGACGGATGTCGACGGTAAGTACTCGCTTCAAGCTCCAGCAGAAGGTACGCTCGTTGTGAGCTACACGGGCTTTACAACCAAGGAAGTTGCTCTTGGCCCTTCCAACGCGGTAGATATCGCGCTTGAAGAATCTGCCGAACAACTCGCCGAAGTCGTCGTTACTGCTATCGGTATCTCACGCGAAAAGAAAGCGTTGGGATATGCGGTGAGCGACCTGGGCAGCGATGACCTCGCCCAACGCTCCGAACCCGACCCGGTCAGAGCTATCGCGGGTAAGACCCCCGGTGTATTGGTACAAGGTTCAGGCGGTATGCCCGGCCAGTCTACCAAGATTAACATCCGCGGTAATTCTTCGCTGACGGGTAGCACCCAACCACTTTTTGTCGTGGATGGTATTCCTTTTGACAACTCGGTGAACGCGTCTACCGGCGCTACCGGCGGTACGCAGTACTCCAACCGCGCTTTCGACATCGACCCCAACAACATTGAGTCGATGACGATCCTGAAAGGCGCAGCCGCAGCCGCTCTTTATGGCTCGCGTGCCACCAACGGCGTAGTGGTGATCACTACCAAAACCGGCGCTAAAAAACGCAAAGGCCTGGAAGTAACTTTTAACTCTTCTTTCCAGCTCGAGCAAATTTCGGGACTTCCCGACTATCAAAACGTGTACGGCCAGGGAGCCAATCAGGTGTACAACGGCGGTTTTATCGGCAACTGGGGCGCTCCGTTTGCCTCTGAGGTCGGCCGCATCAACTCTACCTACGGCACTGACTATTCAAGCACGATTTCCTATTATTCTGCCGGCGGACAGGTTTACGCCTATCCTGATGGAACGGTACCCCATCCGTTGGTATCTACGGGCTATGCCGCACCTCGCTACTCCAGCGTGTTCCCCGAATTTTTCGAGGACGATCCCAATGTGCCCGGTGCTAAGCGCGCCATTCCCGTGCCGTATACCTACTACGACAACGTAGAAAACTTCTTTGGTGACGGCCGCCTTTGGGAAAACTCGTTGTCTATCAATGCCGGCGGCGACAACTCCAGCATCAGCGCTACGGTGTCCCGCATGGACAACAAAGGCATCGTGCCCAATGCCGAGTCTTCTCGTACAACCCTTAGCTTCGGCGGTAACAGCCGACTGGCTAACGGCCTGGTGGTTTCGGGTAACGTGAACTACGTCAATACCGCACAAGCTAACCCGCCGATCAACGGCTCTATCTTTGAAAGCGGCTGGTATGGCGGCGCATCAGAAGGCTCTATATTTGCCCGTCTGTTCTACCTGCCACGCAACTACAACCTGATCGACTATCCGTTCGAAAACCCGGTAGACGGCTCAAACGTCTTCTATCGCGCACTCGACGACCCGCGCTGGCTGGCAAAGTACAACCGCTATAGCAGCGCACTCAATCGCGTTTTTGGTAACGTTACGCTGAGCTATGACGTAACTCCCTGGCTCAACCTTACGGCCAAGGGCGGTATTAATACCTACAGCGAAGCCCGCCGCAACCAGGTTCGCCCCGGTGGTGTAGCCGATCCTAACGGCGCAGTTTGGACCGACGACCTCACCAACACGGAGGTTGACTTCAACTATATCGCCACGGTGACTACCGACATTACGCAAGATCTCGATATCCGCGCACTCGTGGGCCTCAACCACAACCAGCGCGACTTTAACCGCCGTTTTGTAACCGGCGATAACGTGATCTCTACCGGCCTTTATACGCTTGACGGTACTTCTACGCAGATCGTAGGCGAGGACTTCCGCCGTAAGCAGCGCCTTTATGCACTGTATGCCGACGTACAACTCGGCTTCAAAGACTATCTGTACGTAGGCCTGGTAGGCCGCAACGACTGGTCGTCTACGCTTCCTAAAAGCTCGCAGAGCTATTTCTACGGCGGCGGTAACGTCTCTTTCGTATTTACCGATGCCTTCGACCTGACTGGCAAGATCCTCAGCTCGGGTAAAGTTCGCGCTGCCTACACGCAAGTGGGTAACGAAGCCCGTCCGTATCAAACGGCTACGGTGTATTTCCTCAATACGCCTTTCACGACAGCCGGCGGCTCCGTACTTAACCAAGCCTCTCTTGGCAACCGCCTCGGCAACGCCGACCTGCGCAACGAGTTGACTACCGAAATCGAATTCGGTACCGACCTGCGTTTCCTGAATAATCGCATCGGCCTTGACCTGACTTACTTCAAGCGCAGCTCGACCGACCAGATCACGGAAGCAGCCCTGCCCGCTACCAGCGGTTTCCGCACAGCTATCGTTAATGCCGGTGAAATCGAAAACAAAGGTTTCGAGATCGGTCTTGACCTTACACCGGTGAAAACCGCCAGCGGCTTTACCTGGAATACGTTTATTAACTATACCCGTATCCGCACCCTGGTAGTAGACGCAGGTGAAGGCGGCGAGCTCTTCGTGGGCGGCGTAAACTCCGGCCTCGGCACGATCCACCGCAATGGCTTCCCCTATGGCCAAATTTTTGGCTATGCCAACGCCCGCACCAATTCCTTTGATGCCGACGGCAATTACATCGGCGAAGGCGAACTGCTGATCGACAAGGACTTGGGTACCACCATCTTCCTTCCCGAATCGCAGATCATCGGCGACCCGAACCCTGATTTCCTCATGGGCTTCGTCAATACTTTTACCTACAAGAATATCACCCTTCGTGCACTCATCGACTGGCGCCAGGGTGGCGATATCTATTCGATCAGCGCAGGCGCACTTATGGCTCGCGGTCACCTCAAAATCACGGAAAACCGCGAGGAACTTCGCGTAATACCGGGCGTTTATGGCGATCCGCGTACATTCGAGCCTGTAACAGACGAAAACGGCAACTTTATCCGCAATACAACGGGTATCTCCGCTTTCGACTTCTACTTCTCTAACGGCTTCGGCCCTTATGGCGCTGACGAAACTATCATCTTTGACGGTACAACCATCCGCCTTCGCGAAGTATCGCTGGGTTATGACTTGCCCAAGAAGATTCTGGACAAAACGCCGTTCGGTTCGCTGCGTCTTTCGATTTCAGGACGCAACCTGTGGTTTAAAGCTCCCAACTTCCTCGAAGGACTCAACTTCGACCCGGAAGTTTTGGCTGAAACCGCCGACAGCAATGTGCAAGGTTTCGAATACGGTAGCGCGCCCACTACGCGTCGTTATGGTGTGAACTTGTCAGTTACGTTCTAATACAACTAGCGACAAGCGGTGAATTTTTGTTTCACTAATTATTAATTAACATGATGAAAGGAAAATTCCTATATAAATGGTTCGCGGCCTTCGCCATGGTTTGGGTGATCAGCAGTTGCGATTATTTCGATCTCGATATCAACGAAGATCCGAACAACCCTTCGCAAGCTGCACCTGAACTGTTGCTGACTTCGGCCCAATACAGTATCGCAGCCAACTTGGCAGGCGGTACCAACGATGCCCAATTGGGTTTCGCAGGCATTATCGCGTCTTTCGACAACTTTAATATGAGCAACTCCTCTTTCAACGGCGTCTGGAATAACCTGTATGCCGGTCCATTGAAAGATCTCGAGGGCATCATTGAAGTGGCCGACGTAGATAACAATGGTGACGGCAAAGCCGACAACCCGCACTATTTGGCTATCGCTCAAACTTTGAAGGCGTATGTAGCAAGCACGCTAGTCGACCTGTTTGGTGATATCCCCTTTAGCGAAGCGCTACAGGGTGATGGCGATGCCGCCATTAAAAATCCCAACTTTGACACGGATGCGGATGTTTACAATGCTTGCTTCGGCCTGCTCGACCAGGCTATTGCCAATTTCGCGCTGAGCAGCCCTGTTGCAGTGAAGGGCGATGCTATTTACAATGGCAATGTCACCAGGTGGAAAAAGTTGGCTAATACGCTAAAGTTGAGGTTGTATATGCAGGCCCGCCTGGCAGTGCCCAACGCAGCAACCGAAATCAATAAGTTGCTCGCAGAACCCGGCAATCTTATCACAGCTTCAGCTGACGACTTCCAGTTCCAATTCAGCAAACTCGTAGCGCCCGACAACAGGCACCCATGGTACCAGTCTACGTATACCGCAGAAAACGGCTTTACTTATATCCTGCACCAGCCTATGGTAGAAATGTTGGCAGACGGCGACCCCCGCTTCCCATTCTATTTCCGCCGCCAAACCAAGCAGGTGCTCGACCAGAGCAACCCTAGCGAGCGCAACACGACACCCTGCTCTATGACAGTAGGCTGCCAGTATGGTTACCTCGTGCTTAATGACAATGTACGAGAACAGATATATGGTACCACTGACCTGACTCAGGATCAAATTGACTTCCTCGCCGGTTGTTTCGGCCGCGACCGCGCGGATCCAGCAGGCGTACCCCTTGATGGCGACCTTCGCCTCATCCCGGGGGTTTATCCTTGCGGTGGCTATTATGACGTAGCGACTCCCGCCTTGCCAGGCAGTAACAAAGCGCCAGGCGGCGGTATTTTCCCGATTATCACACACGTCAATACGCTGTACTACCAGATCGAAGCCGTACTTGCGCTTGGTTCTGCCGGCGATGCCCGTGCCTTGTTTGAATCGGCTATCCGCAAGCATATCGACAAAGTGGTCAATTTCGGCAGAGCTACCGACGCCAACAGCGTATCGCCTGCAGCCGCTGATATCGACGCTTACGTGGCAACCTGGCTCGAACGCTTCGATAATGCAGCTACGAACGATGCTAAACTCAATGTGGCCATGAAGCAGTTGTGGCTGTCAAGCTGGGGCAACGGCTACGAAATTTTCAATGCCATGCGTCGCACAGGGTATCCTTCAACTATTCAAATACCGATTAACCCTGTACGCGATTTTCCGTTGCGACTGCCTTATCCTCAGATAGAATTGACGCTCAACCCCAACGCTTCGGCTTATTCCAGCGTGGTGTATGACCGCGATCCTATATTCTGGGATAAATAATGTCGGACTGGTTTTATCATCAAAAGTTGAATGATTATGAAAAAACTCAAAATATTTTATCTTGCACTTGCAGCAGCTTTGCTACTGCCGTTTTCTTCCTGCAAGGACGAGGATACCAACCCGGTTCCCGATTACGAAACGGCAGTTCATGGCTATGGTAAGCTGACGGCCAACTCGGCCGGCAACTTCCAGCTCGGCGACCAGTCGAAGGTGATCAATATGGATTTTCAATGGGTTTCGATCGATAGCAAAAACACCGTTACCCGTATCGAAATCTATATCACCTATACCGAAGGTTATGAAGACCAGGAAGGCAACCCACGCGTAGCCAACCATGGCACCAAGCTGTACAAGCTTTACGAAGGCGGCCAGGTACCTGCCAATCGTACCAATCTCAATTTCTCTATCGCACAAGCCGATGTGTATAACCTCTTTAAGGAGGCTGCCTTCGACTACGGCGATGGCGCCGGCTCGGTATCCGTATTCTCTAAGTCGCCACGCACACTCGCAGATCCTTTCTATTCTGTAGACAAATTCCAGGTGAGCTGGGCGTTGACTACGGCAGACGGCCGTTATTTCGACTCCTGGTCTGACTCTATCTGCGGCGAATTTGAAACCTATCACGGTTCTACACCCAACAACGGAGGCTTCAACTGCTTCTACGACTGGACGGTGATCTGCGTGTCGGATCTTGCAGGTACGTTTGACTATGTGGCCAACAATTTCGTGCAAGGCGGCGGCGGCCCCGTAGCCGGCGAAGTGACCGGCGAAGTGACCTGGGCTGTAGAATCTCCCGGCAAGTATACCACTACGGATGCCTCCTTCGGCCAGTTCGGCTTTGTTTGGGGCGACGACCCGGCAGTGGGCACGATTCGCATTACCGACGCTTGCAACGATATTTCGCTTTCTGGCGGCGACCAATACGGCGATTCGTATACCTATACGTTCCGCAATCGCAACGGCGCCAGCATTACCATCGATTGGGTGAATACCTACGGCGACGGCGGTACGGCTGTCCTCACCCGCCGCGACGGCAAAAACTGGCCCGATCTGAAATAATTTTTTGTTGTCTTATGACAATCTTTGATATCGACGGAGCATCCTATTATCCTGGGTGCTCCGTTGTTTTTTTTATGAGTTTATGAGGGATTTATTTAGACCCTCATCACCCCTCATCAACTTTTAATTCATGCGATTTACCTTGTTCCTCCTGCTGTTTCTCTCCTCCTGCACCTCCGTCTCCACCAAGAAGGCTATGCAACTCCAACTTCATGCAATTGAAGGTGGGCTGACTCAGCTCGATCTGCAAATGAGAGACAGCGGCCTGGTCGTTATCATGCTGGATGCCGAATGCCCCATTTGTCAAAAATATACGCTTACCTTGCGGGAATTGGAGGCGCGTTATCCAAAAACGGCTTTTGTGGGCGTATTTACCAAGTGGAATGATGACGAAGCCATTACATCTTTTGCCAGGCAATACGAGTTGAAATTGTCCTTACTGCAAGACTCCCGGCACCGGCTCGTTCGCGCGCTTAAAGCTACTACCACCCCTGAAGTTTTTTTATTTGACCCTCGGGGAGCGCTGCAATATCGCGGGGCTATCGACAATTGGTTTTACGGCTTGGGCAATTACCGGCCCCATATTACCGAGTATTATCTCGAAGACGCCCTCAAAGCCCTCTATGAAGGGAAAGCTGCGCCTGTCAAAGTGACCAGGCCCATTGGTTGTATAATTCAACAATAGCGTATATTGGGAATGAAATTGTGTAGCATGAAAACTATATGGTATGTTTGGTTGCTTGTTTTGACGACAATACCGCTTTGCGCTCAACAACTTACTTATTATAGCGATATCAAACCCATCCTCGACCGGCATTGTGTGGAGTGCCATTCGGCGGGCGGGGCGGCGCCGTTTGAGCTGACCTCGTTTGAAGACGTGGAAAAAAGGGCCGATTTTATTCAAATTGCGGTGGAAACCCGCTACATGCCGCCCTGGTTTGCCGATACGACCTTTCAAACTTACCACAACCAGCGCGGGTTGAGCAATACCGAACTAAAATCTATAGCTGCCTGGGTGGCGCAGGGCCGACGAAAAGGCAAAGCGACAAAAATTGCTGAAGCAAAAACGGTATCCTATACCTGGCCCAAACCCGATTTAGTGCTGCCTATGCAACGCCCCTTCCTCATTCCCGGCGATAATACCGAGCAGTTTCGCATTTTCGTGATACCTTCTGACAATCCGGAAGATTTGTACATAAAAGGTATCGACTTCCGCCCCGGCAACGCCAAGCTTGCCCACCATGCCCGGTTGATGCTCGATACCACTCAAATGCTGCGTGCCGACGACGGATCTATGGCCGGCGATACCGCTACCGAGTTTACCCGCCGCAACGTACAGTTGGCGCATGCTTTCTGGCAGGGCTGGGTGCCCGGCAATTTCCCCGTGCGCTACCCGGAGGGTATTGCCAAGGTGTTACCCAAAAACACAGATATCATCCTCAATATGCATTATTCGCCTAGCCCTCAACCCGCTTACGACCAATCGGAGATAAGGCTGTATTTGGATAAAACACCGCCCAAAAGACCTGTTTATCATTTGATACTCGACGAAAACTGGATTACCAACCCCCCATTTGTCATACCCGCCGGCCAGGTAGTGAAATATTATATGCGCTCGCCAATGGCGCCTGCCGATATTTCATTGATCAATGTTATGCCCCACATGCACTTGCTGGGCAAAAGCTTCAAAGCCTATGCCATTACGCCCGCAGGTAAAATCATTCCGCTGATCCATATCCCCGATTGGAAATTCAACTGGCAAATGACCTATGCATTCAAAAAGCTGATCAAACTGCCCAAAGGTTCGGTGGTGTACGCCGAAGCCGTATATGACAATACCGTCAATAACCCCCGAAACCCTCATTACCCGCCAAAGGAGGTCACCTACGGCTGGGGTACGTTTAATGAAATGTGCAACCTTGTATTTGAATACCTGGATTATCAAACCGGCGATGAACAATTAGATTTGTACGAAGCCGTTAAAACCGATAACCATTAAATCACATTATTATGAAAGGATGGTCTGTTTTGCTTTTCTGCCTGTGGCGCCTTACCCTGCTTGCACAGCCCGACAACGAAATGATGCAAAACCTTCGCGACGATTTTAACTACGGCGAATTTAACCCCGGCGCCAACCATGTATATTATGGTGTAAAACAAAAACCGGGAGTAGTTAGAGGAGACGCTTACCTCGACCCGGAATGGCACAGGGCTGCCGTGGTATTTTATCCCGAAATCGTAAAACGCTACGATCCGAAGGCGCCTGATTCAATTGCGGGTTATATGGTGAGAGTTGATTTGATCAATCAGGTTGTAGAGTTTCAACTCAAAGAAGGTGTAAAGGCAGTAGATATTAGTAGTATCAAAAAGCTATACTACGAATCGGGCCGCCTCATCAAGCTGTTAAACGCCAAAGAGATTGATAAATACAATGTCGCCCCGGAGGGATTCCTGGAACTGCTTTCTTCCGGCAAACTGACCGTTCTGAAATCTGTCGTCCTCAAGGTGAAAGAACCTACTTACAATGTAGCCCTCGACGTTGGCGAGAAAGATGCCAGGATATACAAGAAAGGCCTCTATTACTATATGGAGAAAAAAGGCGCTCAAAGCTCACTCGTTCAGTTCAAACCCTCAAAGAAGAAGTTGTTGGCGCTAATGGGCAGCAAAGCCGACAAGGTGGAGAAATACTTATCGGATAATGGGCTTAGTTTAAAAAACGACGCAGATTTACAGCGCGCGCTTGTTTATTATAATAGCCTGTAGAGCCGCAAAATTTTGCGGCTCTACAGGCTCAAAACGTGATCGTATACGAATACCCTGCGGACGGCGGGGTAGGGGAGTTTTCGTTAGCAGGTGTCGGCTGCGTGTAGTGGTATTGGATTTCGGCGGGAGGGGTAGATGCTACGGGGGCTGGTATTTTGAAGTGTACGTGAATATTTTTGTGATAGAGCACGCGTAAACCGCGGGTTTTGGGCACATCAAATTTGAGCAGCTTCACAACCCGCTGCGCTTCCTCGTCGCAGCCATGGCCCAGGCCGGAAATCACTTTGGCATCCACGACATCACCTTTCTGGTCTATGGCATAGCGAATATTAACCGTACCTTCGATACCTTGCTGAAGGGCTTCCTGGGGATATTGCAGATGACTGCTAATGAAAGCGCCCATAGCTTTGGGGCCGCCGGCGTATATGGGTTGCTTGATGAAATGTTTGTCTTTCTTTTGGTGTTGCATAATAACGTATAACTATAGGTACAAACATAAGGAATGCCCTCCGGATAGCTGTTTGTTTGTATTTTTTTTTGCAAAGTATCTGCTGTGAAACTGACCTTGCACTGCATAAGACCAAGATAAACAGCTATTAAGATATGGCGATGATTGATGACAGTGCAAAAACAGATTTTTCTCACTTGATTTTTTGCCCAAAATCCTTTATATTGATTCTAGTTTAGAGCGAGTTCCATATACCGTACTGATGAATATGACGATCGAGCGATTTGTGAAGTATCTCCAGTTTGAAAAGCGCTACTCTTCTCATACCGTTGTTGCCTATGAGAATGATTTGCTGCAGTTCTTGGGTTTTTTGCAGGAAACTTTCGGCAGCACCGATGAAACGCAAATACAACACCTTCATGTTCGTTCGTGGATCGTGAACTTGCTCAACGAAGGATTAACGCCTACCTCCATCAGAAGAAAATTATCTTCGCTTAAAGGTTATTTCCGATTTCTGCTCAAACGTCAGGTCATCTCGCATAACCCGATGCTAAAGGTCGTTTCTCCGAAAATAGGCCGCAAATTACCGGTATATGTGCAGCAGCCCGACATGCAGCGCTTGCTGGCCGTTCAACCCCAGGAAGAAGATTGGCTCGCCTGGCGCGACTACCTGATCATTGACCTGCTTTATACTACCGGGGTGCGCAGGTCAGAATTGATAGCGCTCAGGATGGAGGATATAGAATGGAGTTCGCGCCAACTGCGCATCAGAGGGAAAGGCGGTAAAGAACGGGTGGCGCCTTTCGGCGCTTTACTCGATGAACACCTGAGGCACTACCTGAAGTTGCGCAATGCTGCATTTCCACAACTCGATTACCGGCAAGTATTACTTACCGCAAAAGGAAAACCCTTGTATGCGCGTTATGTATACAACGTGGTGAAGCGCCTGTTGTCGGGTGTAACAACCCTCGAAAAGCGCAGCCCACACGTATTGCGGCATACCTTTGCCACGCACCTGTCGGAAAACGGCGCTGATCTCAACGCGATAAAAGAGTTGCTGGGGCATTCCAGCCTGGCAGCTACTCAAATTTATACCCATAATTCCATTGAAAGACTGAAGCAAGTATACCGGCAGGCCCACCCAAAAGCTGAAAAACAAGATGAGTGAGTCGGGCCGGCTACAAGAAATACATTTGTTCATCCATTAAACGAGTGTTTATGAAAGTGCACACGGAAGCAGTACAGTTTAAAGCTGACAGCAAGCTGATCGATTATGTTGAAAAGAAGGTCGGCAAGATGGAACAGTATTTTGACCATATTATCGAGGCACAAGTGTACCTCAAACTCGAAAATTCAGGACAAGTCAGAGATAAAATTGCAGAGGTGAGGCTTTCCGTCCCCGGTGATACGCTCATCGTAAAAGAAACCAGTAAAACTTTTGAAGCTTCAATTGACAGTGCCGTTGACACGCTTAAGCGCCAACTCATTAAATACAAGGAAAAAAAGTGACAAGGTGACAAGGTGACAAGGTGACAAGGTGACAAGGTGACAAGGTGACAAGGTGACAAGGTGACAAGGTGTAGGGTGAACGTTTACCATTCACCCCGGGTCTTTCAAAATACAGCGGGGGCGTCTCGATCACAAAGAGACGCCCCCGTTGTTGTATAGGTGGAAAAGCCTTGGTGTAATTCAATAAAAAAAATCAGGTCAGGTTTTTTGTTTTACTAAAAAGTCATATCTTTGCAATCGCTTTGCGAAAGAGCATGTAAAATTGCATTTGAAAAGGTTGGAAATGAGTCTTTTGGCGACTCAAACGACATGCCGGCAAAGAGCTGTACAATTGCTCGAACGCCTTGTCAATTACCGTTATCCGAGCGTTTAAGCCAGCATAGCTCAGCTGGTAGAGCAGCTGATTTGTAATCAGCTGGTCGGGGGTTCGAGTCCCTCTGCTGGCTCCATATAATATGAATGCAAGGGTTGGAACGAATTCACCACCCGATGTGTTAACAACGATGCTAAGGAGCGGGCAAAGCCAAAAGATATCATTACAAGATCAAAAGGGGGTGCGCCGGAGTTGGAGAGCCGGGCCAGACTGTAAATCTGGTGTCTCAGACTGAGTTGGTTCGAATCCAACCACCCCCACTAGATTGGGTTTCAAACCAAAACCCAAAATTGCGGGCGTAGCTCAGTTGGTAGAGCATCAGCCTTCCAAGCTGAGGGTCGCGGGTTCGAGTCTCGTCGCCCGCTCCATTTTATCCTTCGCGCCGCCGAGTTTTGGGCATGACCCAGGTTCGGGTGCGAAGGATAATACCGCAAAGCCTGAAAAATTATGTACATAATTTGAAGGCGTGCGGTATGCAAAACAAACTACCGCCAATGTAGCTCAGGGGTAGAGCACTTCCATGGTAAGGAAGGGGTCGAGGGTTCAATTCCCTCCATTGGCTCTAGGTGTCATAAATATTTGCTAACCGCTTTAACCTTTATTTAAATCCGATACCGATGGCAAAGGATACTTTTAAAAGAGACAAACCTCACGTTAACGTAGGTACAATCGGCCACGTAGACCACGGTAAAACTACGTTGACGGCTGCAATCACTTACGTATTGGCTTCAGACGGCCTTGCTGAGAAAACAAGCTACGACTCAATCGACGCTGCTCCTGAAGAAAAAGAAAGGGGTATTACTATTAATACAGCGCACGTAGAATACCAGACGGCAAACCGTCACTACGCGCACGTTGACTGTCCGGGCCACGCCGACTATGTGAAAAACATGGTTACGGGCGCTGCTCAGATGGACGGCGCTATCCTGGTGGTAGCTGCTACTGACGGCCCCATGCCCCAAACGCGCGAACACATCCTGCTGGCTCGCCAGGTTGGCGTTCCTAACATCGTCGTATTCATGAACAAGGTTGACCTTGTGGATGACGAAGAAATGTTGGAACTCGTAGAAATGGAAGTTCGCGAACTGCTTACTACCTATCAGTACGACGGCGACAACGCCGCTGTGATCCGCGGCTCTGCATTGCGTGCACTTGGCGGCGAAGCAGACGGTATTGCTGCTATCCGCGAGTTGATGGAAGCTGTAGACACTAAGATCCCGACGCCCGTTCGCGCCGTAGATAAGGACTTCCTGATGCCTATCGAAGACGTGTTCTCTATCACGGGCCGCGGCACGGTAGCTACCGGTCGTATCGAGCGTGGTGTAATCAACACGGGCGACCCTGTAGAAATCGTAGGTATGATGAAAGAAGGCGAAAAGCCGCTCACCTCTACGGTTACGGGTGTGGAAATGTTCCGCAAACTGCTCGATCGCGGCGAAGCCGGCGACAACGCAGGTCTGCTGCTGCGCGGTATCGACAAAGAGATGATCCGCCGCGGTATGGTTATCTGCAAACCCAAGTCGGTAACTCCACACAAACACTTCAAATGTGAAGTATACGTATTGGGCAAAGAAGAAGGCGGCCGTCACACGCCGTTCTTTAACGGTTACCGCCCGCAATTCTATTTCCGTACCACAGACGTAACGGGCGATTGCGCGTTGCCTGCAGGTGTAGAAATGGTAATGCCCGGCGACAACCTGACGCTCGAAGTGAAACTGCTTAGCACTATCGCTATGGAAAAAGGACTTCGCTTCGCTATTCGCGAAGGCGGTCGTACCGTAGGCGCTGGTCAGGTTACAGAGATCCTCGATTAAGCCCGGGCTTAGTCGTAAACTTACGATAAACAAAGGTTAAGCATCTCGAAAGGGATGCTTAATCTTTCCTGTATTAGAAGGTAAGATGCTTAGGGGAGTAGCTCAATTGGTAGAGCGACGGTCTCCAAAACCGTAGGCTGCGGGTTCGATTCCTGTCTCCCCTGCAAATTTAAACTAAAAGATCGCATCCTTAGCGATGATAAACCGCAACAATGGAAAGGATCAAATTGTACCTCAAGGAAAGTTATAACGAGTTACTACACAAGGTGACCTGGCCGAGCTGGGCGAACCTTCAAAGCAGCACGATTGTTGTTGTAGTGGCAGCCGTAATCTTGTCCCTGCTCATTTTAGTGATGGACCTGGCGTCCAAACAGATCACCGACCTGATCTACGGGCTGTAATAAATTAAGACTGATGTCTGAAGAAAAAAGATGGTATTCTCTCAGGGTAATTAGTGGGAAAGAACGAAAGATCAAGGAGAGGATAGAACTGGAGATTCAGCGTTCGGGCTGGGATGATTTTATCTCGCAGGTAATCGTTCCTACTGAAAAGGTGTACAAAATCCGGAATGGCAAGAAGGTCATTTCCGAAAGAAATATTTTGCCCGGCTATATCCTCATTGAGGCATTACCGGGCAAGTTAACCGCGGAAGTGGTTCAGGTGATCGCCAATGTACCCAATGTGATCCACTTTTTGGGTAAAAACAGCCCGATTCCAATGAAGGCTTCTGAAGCTAACAGGATGCTGGGCAAGGTGGATGAATCGCAGGATGCCGGAGAATCGCTGATAGAACCCTTTATCGTGGGTGAAACCGTGAAGATTATTGACGGGCCCTTCAGCGAATTTGTGGGCGATATCCAGGAAGTGAACGAAGAGAAGAAAAAGCTGAAGGTGATCGTAAAGATTTTCGGCCGCGGAACAGAGGTCGAACTCAATTTCATGCAAGTAGAAAAACAATCTTGATAGCACAAGCGCGCTACGCGCTTTTGTTCCGGGTTTACCGGAATAGCTTCCCTGAAGCGAGGTAGCCGTGGTACGAAAATGCACAAACAATGGCGAAGGAAATAGAAGTTTTTATCAAGCTACAGGTCAAAGGCGCACAGGCTAACCCCGCACCGCCCATCGGCCCCGCACTCGGCTCTAAGGGCGTGAATATCATGGAGTTTTGCAAACGCTTTAATGCCGTTACGCAAGACAAACCGGGTAAGATCCTTCCTGTACTGATTTCGGTGTACAAAGACAAGTCGTTCGACTTTGTCATCAAAACACCGCCGGCAGCTATCCAACTTTTGGAAGCCTCCAAACTCAAGTCAGGATCGCCCGAGCCCAACCGCAAAAAAGTCGGTTCGGTTACCTGGGATCAGGTAAAAGATATCGCTGAAGACAAGATGCCCGACCTCAACTGCTTTACCCTGGATTCTGCCATGAGAATGGTGGCCGGTACGGCACGCAGCATGGGTATCACGGTTGCCGGTACGCCTCCCTGGGGTGGCGAAGCCGAATAATTAAGTATTTATCTCACTTTGATAGTAGGGAGTCCTTCTCACAAAAGGATGTTATTCACCTCAAAACGTTGAACAATGTCGCGTAAAGCAACTAAAAAACGCCAGGCAGTAAACGGCAAAGTGGACACTACCAAGCTACACAACCTCGAAGAGGCGATGAAGCTGGTCAAAGATGTCAACATTGCCAAATTTGACGCCTCGGTAGACCTTCACGTCCGCTTGGGTATCGACCCGAGAAAAGCAGACCAGGCGCTGCGCGGTACCGTTTCTTTGCCACATGGTACTGGTAAGGTAAAACGCGTACTCGTTTTCTGTACACCCGACAAGGAGGAAGAGGCAAAAGCTGCCGGCGCCGATTATGTCGGCCTTGACGACCTTATTAATAAGGTTGCCGAAGGATGGACCGATGTAGATGTGGTTATCGCTATGCCGCAGGTGATGGCTAAAGTAGGCCGCGTAGGCCGCATTTTGGGCCCCCGCGGCCTGATGCCTAACCCTAAAACCGGTACGGTAACCCAGGATGTGGGCGCCGCCGTAGACGATATCAAGAGCGGTAAAATCGCTTTCCGTGTTGATAAATACGGTATCGTACACTCTTCGATAGGCAGGGTTTCTTTCACGCCGGATAAATTGGTAGACAACGCCAGCGAGTTTCTCTCTACACTGGTAAGACTCAAGCCTTCTTCGGCCAAAGGTATTTATATGAGGTCGATCACGGTGGCCAGCACAATGAGCCCCGGTATTAAGATCGATGCTAAAATTGTTAGGTAAGCTTTTTTAAAACGCAAGCACACCATGACTAAAGCAGAAAAGACAGCTACCATAGAGGCGTTGAAGGAAAAATTCAGCAATACGGATTTCTTTTACCTTGCCGACTCTTCCACCCTTACGGTAGAACAGGTCAATAAATTCAGAAGGCTTTGCTTCGAGCGGGGCGTTGAGATGAAGGTGGTGAAAAATACGCTGGCGCAAAAAGCGCTGGAGGCTTTACCACAAGAAAAAGGCTACGAGCCCCTCTTCGCCGTGTTGGCAGGCCCTACCGCAATTTTGTTTACAGATACGGCCAACGTACCTGCCCGCCTGATAAAGGATTTCCGCAAGGACGCTGAAAGGCCGGTGCTCAAAGCCGCGTATATCGATACGGCAGTTTTTATCGGCGACGACCAGCTCGAAGATCTTATCAGACTCAAGTCGAAAGAAGAACTTGTGGGTGAGATTATCGGCCTGCTGCAATCGCCCGCTCGCAATGTGGTCAGCGCGCTGCAATCAGGAGGAACTACCCTTATGGGCCTCCTCCAGACGCTCGAAGACCGCGGCGACAAATAGATTTGGCTTCCAAGTCATTTCGCACATAGATGTTTCTATTGCATTGATCAAAATTTTAAAATCCATTTACAATGGCAGATTTGAAGGCATTTGCTGAGCAGCTTGTAAACCTTTCCGTGAAAGAAGTAAATGAGCTAGCCAAAATATTGAAAGATGAGTACGGCATTGAACCCGCAGCAGCAGCTGTAGCTTACGCTGCACCTGCAGGCGGCGGCGACGGCGGCGGCGCCGCAGTAGTTGAACAAACTGAGTTCGATGTACACCTCACTTCAGCCGGCGCGGAGAAACTCAAAGTGGTTAAGGCCGTTAAAGACCTGCTCAACCTGGGTCTGAAAGAAGCCAAAGACCTCGTTGACGGCGCTCCCAGCGTGGTAATGACTGGCGTTTCCAAAGAAGATGCTGAAAACGCTAAGTCTAAACTCGAAGAAGTAGGCGCTTCTGTCGAGGTTAAGTAATGCCTACTTGTCGGCCAGAGAGCGGCAGCCCGCCGTTCTCTGGCCTATCAAGGCTTAGCGAGTTGCTGCCAACTCTCTAAGCCTATCGTCGTATAGATGAGTACTTATTCTGCATGCATGAGAAGCCTGTAGTAACCGACTGACAAAGGAAAGCTTTTCAGTCTTCATTTAAACTCAAAGCGCAAATGACATCCAACGGTGTTCAAACTGCCGAAAGCAAGCGGGTTCATTTTGGCAAGATTAAGCTAGCCCCGCAGTATCCCGATCTGCTCGAGATACAACTCAAGTCCTTCCAGGAGTTTTTCCAACTGGAAACAACCCCTGAAAACAGAATGAATGAAGGGCTTTATAAGGTGTTTCAGGAAAATTTCCCCATTGTTGACGCCAGGAATATTTTCGTACTCGAATTCCTGGATTATTTCATCGACCCGCCCCGCTATACTATCGAAGAGTGTATGCAGCGCGGTCTTACATACAGTGTACCACTGAAGGCCAAGCTCCGCTTGTCCTGTAACGACGAAGAACACGTCGATTTCCAAACGATTATTCAAGATGTATTCCTGGGCAATATCCCCTATATGACGCCCAAGGGTACGTTCGTGATCAATGGCGCCGAACGCGTGATTGTCTCGCAATTACACCGCTCGCCCGGTGTGTTTTTCGGGCAAACCTTCCACCCCAACGGCACCAAGATATATTCCGCCCGCGTAATCCCATTTAAGGGCGCCTGGATGGAATTTGCTACCGATATTAATACAGTGATGTATGCCTATATCGACCGCAAGAAGAAGTTCCCCGTAACTACGCTCCTGCGCGCTATCGGCTACGATACTGATAAGGCTATTCTCGATATTTTCGGCCTGGCCGTTGAAGTGCCCGCTACCCGCGATGTGCTCGAAAATGCTATTGGCCGCAAACTCGCCGCCCGCGTATTGCGCAGTTGGACCGAAGACTTTGTGGATGAGGATACCGGCGAGGTGGTCACTATCGAACGCAACGAGATTATCCTCGAACGCGATGTGGTGCTCGACGAAGATAATATCGAACTCATCCTGCAGGCAGGTATGAATACGGTGATCCTGCAGAAGGAAGATATCGAAATGGATTATTCGATTATCTTCAACACACTGCAAAAGGACCCCTCCAGCTCGGAAATCGAGGCTGTTACACATATTTATCGCCAGTTGCGCGGTACCGACCCACCCGACGAAGAAACGGCAAGAGGTATTATCGAGAAACTCTTTTTCTCTGATAAAAGGTATAACCTCGGCGAGGTAGGCCGCTATAAGATCAACCGCAAACTCGAACTGGATATCTCTGAGGAAGTACTGGTACTCACTAAAGAGGATATCATCGCAATTATCCAGTATCTGGTTCGCCTGATGAATCAGAAGGCTGAAATCGACGATATCGACCACCTCAGCAACCGCCGCGTTCGCACAGTCGGCGAGCAACTCTACGCCCAATTCGGCGTGGGACTTGCCCGTATGGCCCGTACGATCCGCGAACGTATGAATGTGCGCGATAACGAGGTGTTTACGCCGGTCGACCTGATCAATGCTCGTACGCTCTCGTCGGTGATTAATTCATTTTTCGGAACGAGCCAGTTGTCGCAGTTCCTCGACCAAACCAACCCCCTGTCGGAAATTACGCACAAACGCCGTATTTCCGCCCTGGGCCCCGGAGGCCTCTCGAGAGAACGCGCCGGCTTCGAAGTACGCGACGTACACTATTCGCACTACGGACGCCTCTGTACGATTGAAACGCCGGAAGGCCCCAATATCGGTCTGATCTCTACGCTGTGCGTACACGCCAAGGTTAATAAGATGGGTTTCCTCGAAACCCCTTATCGCTCGGTGCTGAGCGGCCAGGTAGACGTACAAGGCGATGTGATTTATCTGTCGGCAGAAGGCGAAGACCACAAAAAGATTGCTCAGGCCAACGCCCCGCTTAACGATGTGGGGTCTTTTGTGGACGATAGGGTGAAATGCCGCGATCACGGCGATTTTCCGGTACTTATGCCCGATGAAATCGAATTCATGGACGTGGCGCCCAATCAGATCGTGGGCGTTTCGGCATCGCTGATTCCGTTCCTCGAAAACGACGACGCCAACCGCGCACTCATGGGCTCTAACATGCAACGCCAGGCAGTGCCCCTCATCCGGCCTTCATCGCCTATCGTGGGCACCGGTCTGGAAGGAAAAGTAGCCCGCGACTCGCGAATGCTGATTAACGCAGAAGGCGACGGCGTGGTAGAATACGTAGACGCTACCGAAATCCACATCCGCTACGACCGCACAGATGAAGAACAACTGATCTCTTTTGAAGATAGCAGAAAGGTGTATGTACTCACCAAGTTCCTGCGAACCAACCAGGGCACTTGTATCAACCTGAAGCCTATCGTTCGCAAGGGCGATCGCGTTGGAAAAGGACAGATTCTTTGCGACGGTTACGCTACCGATAAAGGTGAACTGGCGCTTGGCCAAAACCTCAAGGTGGCCTTCATGCCCTGGAAAGGGTATAACTTTGAAGATGCTATCGTTATTTCTGAACGCGTAGTTCGCGAAGACGTCTTTACGTCGCTGCATATCGAACACTTCGAACTCGATGTGCGCGATACCAAACTGGGCGAAGAAGAACTGACCAACGATATTCCCAATGTGAGCGAAGAGGCTACCAAAGACCTCGACGAATACGGCATCATCCGCATTGGCGCCTGGGTGAAGGAAGGCGATATCCTTATCGGCAAAATCACCCCCAAAGGCGAATCGGACCCGACGCCCGAAGAAAAGCTGCTGCGCGCTATTTTTGGCGACAAAGCCGGCGACGTGAAGGATGCTTCGCTGAAGGCGCCCCCCTCAATTCAGGGTGTGGTGATCGACAAACAGCTTTTTGCCCGCGCCAAAAAAGACAACGTTAAGAAAAACCAGGAAAAAGACCAGCTCACCAAGCTCGACGACCAGCATAAAATTGCCCTCAACGAGCTCAAGACGGTGCTGATGGACAAACTCATACTCCTGGTGCGCGATAAGTCGTCGCAGGGTGTGAAGAGTATCTATGGCGAACCGATGATTCCTAAAGGCGCCAAGTATACGCAGGAATTACTCCGCGAGCTGGATTACGGCGTGGTGGATTATACCAACTGGACCGACGACCAGAAGAAAAACGAGCTTATCGCCCGTTTGCTGCACAACTACAGCATCAAGGTGAATGAGGAAGTGGGTCGCTACAAACGCGAAAAATTCAATATCAGCATCGGCGACGAGTTGCCCGCGGGCGTGCTCAAACTGGCGAAGGTTTACCTCGCCAAAAAGCGCAAGCTCAAAGTGGGTGACAAACTGGCCGGCCGCCACGGCAACAAGGGTATTGTTTCTAAAATCGTGCGTATAGAAGATATGCCTTTCCTCGAAGACGGCACTGCTGTAGATATCGTGCTCAACCCGCTGGGCGTACCTTCGCGTATGAACCTGGGGCAGATTTTTGAAACCGTATTGGGCTGGGCAGGCGAAAAAATGGGAGTTAAGTTTGCTACTCCGATTTTTGACGGCGCCAGCCGCGACGAGATCGAAGAGAATATTGTCAAAGCAGGTTTACCTTCTTTGGGTCAAACTTACCTGAGCGACGGTGAAACGGGCGACCGCTTCCACCAGCAGGCTACGGTAGGCGTGATTTATATGCTCAAGCTGTCGCATATGGTTGACGATAAGATGCACGCGCGCTCGATTGGCCCATACTCGCTCATCACCCAACAACCGTTGGGCGGTAAGGCGCAGTTTGGCGGTCAGCGTTTCGGCGAGATGGAAGTGTGGGCGCTCGAAGCGTTTGGCGCTTCCAATATCCTGCAGGAATTGCTTACGATAAAGTCGGACGATATCAACGGCCGCGCCAAAGCATACGAAGCAATTGTGAAAGGCGACAACCTGCCTGAACCCGGCATACCCGAATCGTTCAACGTATTGGTGCATGAACTCCGGGGCCTTGCCTTGGATGTGAAATTTGAGTAATCGTTTTTTTTTGATCAACGATCATAAATTTTGATATATGCCTTTTAAGAAAAAAAGTCATATCCCCGCTCAGGACTTCGAGAGTATAACCATTAGCCTGGCGTCGCCCGATGAAATTCTGGAGCGCTCATATGGGGAGGTATTGAAGCCTGAAACCATCAATTACCGTTCTTATAAGCCGGAGCGTGACGGCTTGTTCTGCGAACGCATTTTCGGCCCCGTAAAGGACTATGAATGCTATTGCGGCAAATACAAGCGTATTCGTTATAAAGGCATTGTGTGCGACAGGTGTGGTGTGGAGGTAACAGAAAAGAAGGTTCGCCGGGAACGTATGGGCCATATCAAGCTGGTCGTACCCGTGGTACACATCTGGTTTTTTAAGTCGCTCCCCAATAAAATCGGCTATATGCTGGGCCTTTCCTCCAAGAAATTGGAGGCTATTGTATACTACGAACGCTATGTAGTAGTACAGCCTGGTATTAAAGGAAGCGAAGGCGTCAGCCAGATGGACTTGTTGTCGGAAGAAGAGTATCTGGAAATCCTGGATACACTGCCTGCAGACAACCACCTGCTCGACGACAGCGACCCCAATAAGTTTATTGCCCGCATGGGTGCGGAGGCGGTTCGCGATTTGTTGATGCGCCTCGATCTGGACACGCTTTCTTACGATCTGCGCCACCAGGCATCGAGCGAGTCTTCGCAGCAGCGCAAGTCGGAAGCCCTCAAGCGCCTGCGCGTGGTGGAGGCTTTCCGCGAAGGTTTGCAGCATATGGAAAACCGTCCGGAATGGACGGTCATTCAGTACCTGCCGGTAGTGCCGCCCGAATTGCGCCCCTTGGTGCCACTCGATGGCGGACGTTTTGCCAGCTCCGACCTGAACGACCTGTATCGTCGCGTGATTATCCGCAACAACCGCTTGAAGCGATTGCTCGAGATCAAAGCGCCGGAGGTGATTTTGCGCAACGAGAAGCGTATGTTGCAGGAAGCGGTAGACTCGCTGTTTGACAACTCGCGCAAATCGAATGCTGTAAAAGCAGAAGGCGGACGGGCATTGAAATCGCTTAGCGATATTCTGAAAGGCAAGCAAGGTCGTTTCCGCCAAAACCTGTTGGGTAAACGCGTAGACTACTCAGGCCGCTCGGTAATTGTAGTAGGCCCTACGCTCAAACTGCACGAATGCGGTTTGCCAAAGGCGATGGCCGCCGAATTGTTCAAACCGTTTATTATCCGCAAACTCATCGAGCGCGGCATCGTCAAGACGGTCAAGTCGGCCAAAAAACTCGTCGATCGCAAGGATCCGGTGATCTGGGAAATCCTGGAAAATATATTGAAGGGGCACCCCGTGATGCTCAACCGCGCCCCGACGCTGCACCGTTTGTCAATACAGGCATTCCAGCCCAAATTGATTGAGGGCAAGGCTATTCAGCTTCACCCCCTGGTTTGCGGCGCTTTCAATGCCGACTTTGACGGCGACCAGATGGCTGTGCACGTGCCGCTGAGCCAGGCAGCCATCCTGGAAGCTCAAGTGCTCATGTTGTCGTCGCACAACATGCTAAACCCCCAGAACGGGACGCCGATTACGCTGCCGTCGCAGGACATGGTATTGGGCCTTTATTATATTACTAAAGAAAAGCGCTCTAAAGGCGATATCAAAGTGAAAGGCGAAAATCGCGCTTTCTACTCGCCCGAAGAAGTGATCATTGCATACAACGAAGGTCAACTCGACCTTCACGCGGTTATTAAAGTAAAAGCGCCGGTTGAAACCGAAGACGGTCAATTGGTCAACAAGCTGATCGATACGACAGCGGGTCGCGTGATGTTTAATGAAGCGGTGCCCAAAAGCGTACCCTTCATCAACGAATTGATGACGAAGAAGAACCTGAAGCGTATCATTTCCGACATCCTCGAACGCACCGACTTTGCCACTACGGCCGACTTCCTCGACGACATCAAGGACATGGGCTTTATGTGGGCATTCAAAGGCGGCCTCTCGTTCAACCTTGGCGACTTGATCACGCCGACGGTCAAGCAAAATACACTGGACCAGGCGCAATTGGAAGTAGACGAAGTGTGGGAAAACTACAACATGGGTTTGATCACCAACAATGAGCGCTACAACCAGATCATTGACAAATGGACTTATGCCGACAACCGCATTACGGATTCGTTGATGCGCGAATTGGCGTCACACAAACTGGGTTTCAACTCGGTATACATGATGCTCGACTCGGGCGCGCGTGGTTCCAAGCAACAGATCAAACAGTTGTGCGGGTTGCGGGGCTTGATGGCCAAACCGCGTAAGTCGGGTGATACCGGCGGCGCGGTTATCGAAAACCCGATCTTGTCGAACTTCGTAGACGGGTTGTCGGTATTGGAATACTTTATTTCTACGCACGGCGCCCGTAAGGGTTTGGCCGATACCGCTTTGAAAACGGCTGACGCCGGTTACCTTACCCGTCGTTTGGTGGATGTGGCCCAAGACGTGGTTATCATGGAAGAGGACTGCGCCACTATGCGGGGTATTGAAACGCAGGCATTAAAAGACAACGACAAAGTTATCGAACAATTGTCTTCGCGTATCGAAGGCCGCTATACGCTGTACGATATCTACCATCCGGAAACGGACGAGATCATCCTGCGCGCGGGCGAGATCATCGATGCCAGGATGGCCGTTTACATCGAGGAAATAGGTGTTGAAACCGTTACTATTCGCTCTGTACTCACTTGCGAAACGCGCCGCGGCGTATGTACGAAGTGTTATGGCAAAAACCTCGCTACCGGTCGTGTGGCCGAAATGGGTGACGCCGTGGGCATCATTGCTGCCCAGTCGATTGGCGAACCGGGTACCCAGCTTACCTTGCGTACTTTCCACGTGGGCGGTGTGGCTTCATTGTCGAGAACCGAATCGGAAATTGTATCCAAATTTAACGGCAAATTAGAATTCGACGGTGTTCGCGTAACGGAAGCTGTCGACGAATTGGGAAGGACAGGCCACGTGGTGCTGTCGCGTACAGGTGAAATCAGGCTGGTTGACCCCGCTACGGGTAAGCAGTTTGTCACTCACCACATTCCCTATGGTTCTATTTTGCGCGTGAAGGAAGGCGAGGTGATCAACAAGGGCAGCATCATTTGCGAGTGGGACCCCTTCAACGCCGTAATCGTTTCTGAGTTTACGGGCATAGCCCAATTCGAAGATATTGAAGACGGCGTAACGTTCCGCGTAGAACGCGACGAACAAACGGGCTACCAGGAAAAGGTTATCGTAGAACCCAAAAACAGGCGGAAGATTCCTACGATTCGCATTATCAGCCCGGAAGGCGAAGAATTGCGCAATTACAACCTGCCTGTGGGCGCCTATATATCTATCGAAGACGGCGAACACGTAGAGGCCGGTCAGCGCATCGTGAAAATCCCGCGTAAGCTGGGCAAAATCCAGGACATTACCGGCGGTCTGCCCCGTGTTACCGAATTGTTTGAAGCGCGCAACCCGTCGAACCCTGCGATCGTATCGGAGATCGACGGCGTGGTTTCTTTCGGCAAGATCAAACGCGGCAACCGCGAGGTAGCCGTAACGGCTAAAGACGGCCAGACGCGCAAGTATCTCATCGGCTTGTCGAAGCACATCCTGGTACAGGAAGGCGACTTTGTACGGGCAGGTACGCCGCTTTCTGACGGCGCGATAGCTCCCCGCGATATTCTCGCGATCAAAGGCCCCTTTGCCGTGCAATCTTACCTGGTGAACGGTGTACAAGAGGTGTATCGCTCGCAGGGTATTACGATCAACAACAAACACATCGAAAGCATTGTGCGTCAGATGATGCGCCGTGTTCAGATAGAAGACCCGGGAGATACGACCTTCCTCGAAGGCGAAGCGGCTGATAAGTTCGAATTTATGGAGATGAACGACTTTATTTTCGATAAGAAAGTAGTCACTGACTCCGGCGATTCGAATAAACTCAAACCCGGTCAGTTGGTGACTTTGCGCCAGTTGCGCGATGAAAACTCTTACCTCAAGCGCAATGACAAGGCCATGGTACAGTACCGCGATGCTATTTCGGCTACTTCCAGCCCCTTGTTGCTGGGTATTACCAAAGCGTCGCTGGGCACGGAAAGCTGGATTTCAGCGGCTTCGTTCCAGGAAACTACCAAAGTACTCAGCCATGCCGCTATCGGCGCCAAGCGCGACGGCTTGATGGGCCTCAAAGAAAACGTGATAGTGGGCAAACGCATACCGGCAGGTACGGGCTTGCGCAAGTACCAGGATTTGTTTGTAGCGCCCAAAAACGGCGACGAAGCCTACGAAGCGCATCGCGAGCAATTTGAGGAGGTAGAAGAAGATTATTGATCTTTAAGGTAAATAATATGAATGGACGAGAGTCATCCCGGATTGTTTATTTGGGATGACTTTCGTTTTTTATTGGAAAGCCATGTGGAAATCACTAAAAACAGTCGTCGCATTTACCCGGCACCTTACGGAGACGGGGGCTTTTAGCGAGACCTCCCGGTTTGTGGAACAGGAAATCAGTAGACATGTAGACCCTACTGTTCGGCAGTATATTCTGGAATACGGTGCGGGGCATGGCAATATAACCCGCCGCATATTGTCGAAGATGCACCCCGAATCCCGTTTGGTTTCTTTTGAGATCAATCCGGACTTTTGCGAGCTACTGCGAAAAATAAACGACCCCAGGCTAAGGGTAGTAGAAGCGCCGGTTAATGAGGTATTTGATAGCATAGTACCGGAAGAAGGCAGTGTAGATGTGATTATATCTTCGGTACCGTTTACTTTTCTCACGCCTGCCCAGCGGATAGACTTGCTCGAGAAAAGCATTTTTCTGCTCAAACCGGGCGGGTGGATGAGCCAGGTGTTGTACTTGCTTACGCATTTCCCCCTTTTCAAGCGATTTTTCCCCGCCGCTACATATAAGTGGACATTAAACGTGCCCCCGGCTTATGTGTATCATTGTGTGAACAGTGAACTGTGAACAGTGAACTGCTCCTTGATCTGTTCACTGTTCACTGTTCACTACCCCTGTTATTTCAAGGTAAACGTAGATTTACCTGCGAGGTAGCCCTTGTTATAAATTTCAATCTCGTAGCTACCTTTCTGGAATTCCAGGTTGCTGGGCGCCCAATTGACGCAATAGCGGTTGGCGTCGCGATTGTAATTAATTTCTTTGACCTGCGTATAGCGTACTTGTTCGCCGTTGGAGCTGTTGGTGAGTACGCCCGAGCCCATTTCCTCTACTGCCAGCGTTTCGCCAAGGGGGTTGACGATGCGGATATAGAATGATTCGGGGCCTTCGGCCACCACCTGGTTGTCGGTCGTATTGAAGCAGATATTGAGCTGGTCAATATTGCTGGCATTTTTGCGGGAAACAGATTTTCCGCTTTTGCGCATTTTTTGACCTACCACCTGAATATCGCCGACTTTAACCACGGAAGCGATGCTTACCTTTTTTGAGAGTTCCTCTCTTTCGCTCACCAGCACCGCTTTGTCGGAGCTAAGCTGGGCTGTCGTCATCTTTTCCGTTTCGAGGGTGGTGGCAAGGTTGGTATTTTCGTCTTTAAGACGAGTATTGTCATCGGTCAGCAATTGATTTTGCTCGCGTAGTTGGTTAACTTCGGCCAGGTATTGCTGCACCTGGGCTTTGAGGTTGCCAATTTCCTTGCGGGCTTTATCCAGGCTGCCTTTATTGGCAAGCAATTGGTCGATCTTACCCTTTTGTGTAGAAAGTTCTTCCTTTTGCTTTTCGATAAGCGCATTCAGTTCTTCGTTGCTGCCGCGCATCGACTCGAGTTCGGTAACGGCTTCGTAATATTGTTTTTCAAGGTCTTGCTTGAGCTTTTCAGTTTCATCCAATTGCGAGGTGAGTTCGGTATTCACTTTTCCGCGCTTGTTGTAGCTGATGAGCAGGAAGGCGTTCACGGCCAGTAGGGCAACCACGATTACAGCAGCAATAGCTATGAGCTTTTGCTTGGAGTTGTCTCCTTTGTTGGGAGAGTTTGAAGGCATTGGATTTGAGCTGGTGCTACCACTGTTAGGTATCATATCTTATTTAAATTGGTTAACAAAGCATGAATTACTTGCGACTATTGAACGGAAGGCAGTTTTAAAAAATTGTATGCCCCACCTTTAATTTTCCAGGTGTTTTTTTTCTAAATTGGCGTCAATCAGCCATTTCAAACCTATTTTCATGATAGATCAAGTGGATATTGCCCACGTTTTATTCCTGGATATCGAGACGGTATCCGGCCTGCCTGTATATGAAGAATTATCCGAAGAATTGCAGGAATTGTGGCACAACAAAAGCCGGCAGTTGCTCAAGCGACAGGAGGAATTAGAAGAAGACGAAATAGCGGCCTACTACGAACAGCGCGCGGCTATTTACGCCGAATTCGGCAAAATTGCCTGTATATCGGTCGGTGTTGTGTACCGCAATACGGACGATAAACGCCTGCGCGTGCGGCTAAAGTCGTTTATAGGCGACGACGAAAGCCAGATTTTGCAGGATTTCTCCCAGTTGCTTCAACAGCACTATGGCGACCCGGCCAAATTTTTTATTTGCGGCCACAATATTCGCGAATTCGACATACCCTATATCTGCCGGCGCATGGTGGTTAACCAATTACCCCTGCCGGCTATGCTCAACCTGGCGGGAAAAAAGCCCTGGGAAACCAAACATCTGCTCGACACCATGGAATTGTGGAAATTTGGCGATTCAAAAAACTATACTTCGCTAAAATTACTAGCCGCTGTACTCCAATTCCCTTCTCCCAAAGACGATATCGACGGCAGCGACGTGGGGCGCGTGTTTTGGGAAGAACGCGATTTCGACCGGCTTTCGCTATACTGTGAAAAAGATGTATTAGCTACAGTGCAATTGTTTTTGCGTTTCAAACGCATGCCGCTGTTGGAGGAGGAGCAGGTGCTGCATGTTAGGTGACAAGGTGACAGGGTGACGCGTGACAAGGTTAGTGTTGTCACCTTGTCACCTTGTTACCTTGTCACTACCAATTATTATTCGTAAATTTATCATTAATTTACTCATCACAATCCCGTTGAACTATGAAAGGGAGTACCATTCTCATCACCAGTCTGTCGATATTTCTTTGCTTTCCTGCATATGCCCAATTCAAGGCAGACCTGCGGAAAGCGAATAAGCAATACGAACTACACGCATACAATCTGGCCATTCCTGATTATCTGGACGCGGTGAAGCGGCGATCGGATAATGCAGAAGCGCTTGGGAAACTGGCGGATTGCTACCGTCATATTAACAATATGGAGGAAGCCGCAAAATATTACGCATTGGCTGTCAAGCAAAAAGACGTAGACAAAGCGCATATTCTGCAATACGGCCTGGTGCTCAAATCACTGGGGCGGTACGATGAGGCCAAACAGCAATTCCAGAAATTTGCGCAGGTGGAAAACGCCATGATCGGCAATCATTTTGCGCAGAGTTGCGATTTTGCCAAATCGCAGTTAAACGTGACGTCCTCTTATACGCTCACCAACGAATTGATCAATACCTCTGCTTCCGACTTCGGGGCTGCCTTTTTCGGGCAGCAGCAGGTAGTGTATGCCTCTGCCCGCACCGACATCATTCGCTCCAGTTCCAACTGGACGGGCAAGGCCAATAACCAGCTTTTCCTTGCCAATATTGGGAGGAACGGCTACCTCGAATCACCCGTATTTTTGCGCGGCAGCGTAAACAACGAATTCAACGTAGGCCCCGTTTCCTTTTCGCCCGACGGCAAGGTGGTAGCCTATACCAAAAATAATTTTGTGGACGGCACCCGCCATATCGCTACCAGCGGTATGGAACTCAGCATTTACATTGCCACTGTAAACGCTGCCGGCGACTGGGTAAACGAGCAGCCTTTCCCGTATAACGGCACTGATTTTTCTACCGGCTTTCCTTGTTTCTCGCCCGACGGCAACGCCTTGTATTTTGCTTCTACCCGCCAGGAAGGATTTGGCGGTTATGACATATACATTTCCAAGCGGGTAGGAAATTCCTGGAGTACGCCCGAAAACCTGGGCCCTGTAGTCAATTCGCCGGCCAATGAAGTCACGCCGTTTTACGATGGCAATATGTTGTTTTTTGCTTCCGACTGGCACCAGGGGCTCGGCGGTTACGATGTCTTCCGCGCAGAGCCTACCGGCGAACGCTGGACGAAAATATACCACCTCGGCAGTTCTGTGAATTCGCCTTATGACGACTACGGTTTTCTGTACGACGGCTTCCGCAATATCGGCTACGTGGTGTCTAACCGCCCCGGCGGCCGCGGCAACGAAGATATCTACCGCGTACAACGCTCGGCCGATTATATTGTGATCCGCGTGAAAAACGCCGGCGACGGTTCGCCGGTACCCGGCGCCACCATCGACTTTAGCAGTTGCGGAGAAGGCATCTACCAAACAGACAACAGGGGAGTATACGGCTTTCAGGCAGTACAGGGCCTCAACTGCAATCTGAGCATAAAAAAAGACGGTTACCTGAGCTCATCGCTGCAGGTATCTACGCAGGGCGGCGGAGAAAGCCGCGAATATGAAGTCATCCTCAGCCGGGCCAACGAAGCCTACGCCGGCAAAGTGCTTGACTATACGTCGCGCCGACCCCTGGATGGCGTATTGGTGACGGCGCTCAACCAGAATAGCGGCAGCCAGACCGAAACGACCACGAATGCCAACGGCGATTATTATCTGGCGCTCAGCCCTTATGCCTCTTATGTATTGCGCTTGTCGCGCCCCGGCTACCGCGATCTCAATTTCACAGCCCGCACCGAAGACGGCCTCGACCGCACCATACTCGGCGTCATTGCCATGTTGCCATCTGTAGGCGGCCCTGCTGACATAGACGACGCCGTGAGGCCGCCGAATGAACCCGGCGGAACTTCAGAAGTAGGCAGGGGTTATTCGGTCCAGGTTTCTGCCGTTTCAAATCCCAATATGTCAGCTTTTGATAATTTGACTCAATTAGGCACGGTCTATTCAAAAAGCGAAGGCGGGCGCTACAAAATCAGGGTGGGCGTTTTCCCCACCCGCGCAGAAGCGGAATCGGCGCTGAAATCTGTCAAGAGCAAAGGGTATAAAGGCGCTTTTATCGTAGAAGAAACGGGCGGCGCCGTATCGGGTGACTCACAGGCCAAGGGCAACACGGTAAAACCCAATGTCCCCGCTTCGACGGGCCGCTACAAAGTACAATTAGCCGCTTATCGCGATGTGCGCAATTTTGACGAAAGCAAAGCCGGCAGCATAGGTACGGTTGAAGAACGCAAAAAAGGCCAGTTGACGGTAAAATATCTCGGCGGTTACGCCACGTTTAGCGAGGCTAATCAAGCCTTGAGCAGGGCAAAGTCAGCCGGTTTCCCCGATGCCTATGTAGTGGAGGAAACGGCGAGCGGGGAGTTGGTGAAGGTGAAAAATTAATGTGCTGATGTGCTGATGTGCTGATTTTTGAATTAATTATTAGCACATTAACTAATCAGCACATCAGCACATCAGCACATTAACTAATCAGCACATCAGCACATTAACTAATCAGCACATTAAAGAAATTTATCCACCTTCTCCCATTCCAGGCCGAAGGCCTCGGCTACGCCTTCATAGACCACCGTGCCTTTCAGCACATTCAGGCCCAGTTTGAGCGAAGCATTTTGGCGGCATGCCTCTTGCCAGCCCTTGTCGGCCAATTGGATGGCGTAGGGGAGGGTAGCGTTAGTAAGTGCGTTAGTAGACGTATAGGGAACGGCGCCGGGCATATTCGCCACGCAATAGTGTACCACATCATCAATAATAAAAGTGGGATTGGCGTGCGTGGTGGGCGTGCAGGTTTCGATACAGCCGCCCTGGTCGACGGCCACGTCGACAAGTACCGTGCCGGGGCGCATCAGCTTGAGCATATCGCGGGTAATCAGCTTGGGGGCTTTGGCGCCGGGTATGAGCACTGCGCCTACGATGAGGTCGGCGTCTTTGATATGCTGGCGGATATTGTATTCATTGGAATACACCGTAATCACATTGGGCGGCATAATGTCCGACAGATAGCGGAGGCGGGGCAGGCTCACGTCCATAATGATCACTTCGGCGCCGAGGCCTGCGGCCATCTTGGCAGCCTGGGTGCCTACGATACCGCCGCCGAGGATGAGCACCTTGCCCGGGGCAACGCCCGGCACGCCGCCCAGCAATACCCCGCGGCCCTTGATGGGTTTTTCGAGATATTTGGCGCCTTCCTGGATGGCCATACGGCCGGCCACCTCCGACATAGGCACCAACAGGGGCAGGCTGCGGTCGGGAAGTTCTACCGTTTCATAAGCCAGGCAGATCGCTCCGCTGTCGATCATCGCGCGGGTGAGCGGTTCGTAGGAGGCAAAGTGAAAATACGTAAATACGAGTTGATCTTTTTTCACCAACTTGTACTCGCGTTCGATAGGTTCTTTAACTTTAATGATCATTTCGGCGATAGAATACACCTCCTCGATAGTGGGGAGGATACGAGCGCCGGCAGATACGTATTCTTCGTCCGAAAAGCCACTGCCTTCGCCTGCGGTAGATTGCACGTACACCGTATGGCGGCGTTTGGTCAGTTCGAGCGCACCCGCCGGGGTGAGCGCTACGCGGTTTTCGTAGTCTTTGATTTCTTTTGGAACACCAATAATCATATGAAAAGTTTTACTCGATTAGGAATAGTTAAGCCTGGCAAAAATAAGAAAATCATCATATCATGAGACCTATTCTTTTGGGATTGATCGTACTTGTTGCCGTTTTGCCTTCTTGCAGGCAGGGCGATGGGCAAAAAGATGGCAAGCAGGGCGCCGACACCTTTGTGCCGCTGTCGCCCGATTCACTGAGCCGCCTGTATACTTCGTATTTGGCGAAAGCCAAACAAACGGCCATGCCCACCCAACAAATCATAGAGGTGGGAAAATTGTACCCAGTAGACCAAGCTCCGTTGGATACGGGGTTTTACGTTTTCAGGGAGTTGCTGCGCCAAACGGTAGCTGACAAAGACGTTATCGGTTTGATGAAAATAGTGGACCCGCAAATCCAATGCAGTTTTGGCGACGACAACGGCGCGGCGGCGTTTGTGCGCCAATGGGAGATAGATACGCCTGCTAAGACGCCGGCTTCTCAGCTTTGGGGTGTCTTGGACGGTATCTTGGCCGGTGGTGGCGTTTTTAACGAGTCAAAAAACGAGTTTTATGCGCCTTATGTATTTGGTACTTTTCCCGAGCAATACGACAGCTATACCTACGGCGCCGTCACCGGCAGCGGGGTGCGACTGCGCGCCGAACCCAACATGAACAGCGAGATCCTCAAAACGATATCTTACGACATTGTAGAAATCCTTGAAACATCGCCGAAAGACGACACGATTGGCGACAAGGTTTTCTCCTGGTACAAAGTGAAGATGGCCGACAAAAAAGAAGGGTATATTTTTGGCCAATTCCTGGGGATGACGGTTGGTTATCGCGCGGTTTTTGTGCGCAAAGGCCCGCAGGAGTGGAAGATGACGGTGTTAGTGGCGGGGGATTGAGGATCCGCTTAGCTGTAATTTCACCAGGCCGCATACTTCTATTAGCTATTTGCCCCCTGATGAATTTGAACAAAACAATACTAATCTCTACTTTTATCCTGTTGCAGCTTAGGGGGAGAGGACAATGAGCAGTTGATCCAATACGATGTGCGGCCCCAGCAACTGGCTGAGCAGTATCGGCGAAGGCGAGGCGGGTGTTGCCTAAGTGGTCTTTCAGCCAATATTCGGCCCTAAAGCGCGTGAGCGTTACGCCGTACTGGTCATACACAGCCGTCAGGCGGCCTTCCTGGCCGTACACGGCTTCTACTTTGCCGTCTTTGTATTCTATGCCCTGGCAGTAGTCTTTGGTCACGCCTGATAATTGTTTTTATGACTTTACGACTTTACGACTGTACGAACAGGGGAACTTTCCGTATCATTATTTGTCCAACTTTAATTGTGCAGTCGTATAGTCTTACCGTCGTACAGTCCTAAAGTCAAAACACCCGGCGCCGGGTTTGGGTTTGAAGCCTTTGTCTCTGCCCGGCAGGGGGGCGTTGTCTTGTACGCCTACCAGGTGGGTGCGCTGGGGGTTGTAGCTGTAGGTCAGGTCGTCTATAGGGGTATCATCAAATTCTGCAGAGTGATGGACTTACCATGCTACCTACAGCAGGGGGCGGCCGATTATTGACTTAGAGTTTCCCTTTGGAGATCGCGTCCCTTAAATTTCCTACAGTTAATGTTAGGTATGTTTTCCTTCGAAAAAACGAAACAATAAATGTGAATAGCTCAAAGCCTTCTGAGCAAAAATATTTATCAAATGGAAACTCTGAAATATCAACATTAAACATTTTACTGTATCCATGCAAGAATTCTATTGCATCGTCACCTTCCAATCCTAAATCTTCGCTAACTCTAGTATCCAAATCAATTTCATTAGGATAGTCGCCTACAAACTCTCTCACAAAAGAGACCAAATTATCTAATTCATTGTTTTTCATAGCTTTAATGCCGTGTTATTCTGTTATATTCATCTTCAGTCTTCCTATACACCTGGATTAGATCATAACCTAAAACCCCCCACCCAATCAAAGGAATCCACCTCGAGGCAAAACGCCCAATGGATGTTGTGTATTTCAGGCCTTTCATAGTTATGGTTGGAAGCCTGGCAGAAGTCTTACCTGCCTTTCCAATTGTACTTGAGAGTATAGATGTTCGTGTAGAGGTGCCAGCAGTTACAAAGCGTTTTTTGATTAAAGGTAACCCTCCTATAATTCCCGTCAGAGCGGCTAGATCTTTTACTCCAAACTGTTCTGCAGCTTTGTCCAGCATTATTCCCCAATAGAGTTCACTTTCCGTATCATACATCTTACCATTATACTCCCAGGGAGGGCCACCCCTTAATTCTTCTTGCCCTAATCGATTCTGAACGAAGAGAGCTTTTGGCTGAAGTGAAGTTTGTGAAGGTAGGTCCGAAAAGTTATTTATCGATGAATTTCTGCTTGAGCCATTATCGCTATTTGCGAACCCGAAAAATATAGCAGTATTTGAGGAGTTAGAAGTTTCGTTCGAACTGTAGTAAAGATGAACGCCAGTTGGATTACCCTTGTCATCATATTGGATTTGCCTATCTATTTCATCATTTTCAGTCAATCCAAAAGGATCGGAATATCTAAGAGGATTATTGTAAGCATATCTATATGGCGTCCAATCAGGACTAAGCTCCGCCAAGGCATCTACCCCAGCAAACCGCCCTATTGAAGGATCCTGCCACCTCGCCCCAAAATCATTCCACCCCAATTCCAATTCCTCATTCAGCTCCTTGCCATTGTACTGATACCCATTCCTCGGCCCAATAGTGGCATACCACGGCCCTTCCTGATTCATCCCGAAGGGATAGTAATGATTTTCTTGAGTAATTTCCGCCTCATTCTCCGGCGTCGAAGGGTCATCCCATACCTCGATGGTTCCGTTGTGGTTGTCATCGGCGAAGGCGAGGCGGGGGTTGCCTAAG
>Ga0209573_1000820_pt1 | contig 56003 bp, 48 predicted proteins | sample TNRBio252014_DNA_FD_185870 | JGI IMG/M metagenome (GOLD analysis project Ga0209573, IMG submission 185870) | Wastewater treatment Type I Accumulibacter community from EBPR Bioreactor in Madison, WI, USA - TNR Reactor_6/25/2014_ DNA (SPAdes)... | ecosystem: Engineered > Bioreactor > EBPR >...
AAGAGCAATTTGACGGTATTCTTGAAATCGTAAAGAGAGAAGAAAACGTCGAAGGATTTCAGCTCTTACCTCGGCGTTGGGTGGTCGAACGAACCTTCGCTTGGCTAAGTCGGTTTTGACGGTTAAGCAAAGATTATGAGCGAAAACCTACGTCAAGTGCAGGTCATTTCTATGTCGCTTCTATTCGATTAATGCTGCGGAGAATCATGAAAGAACGGACATTATTAGAAGCGACGGTTTTAGTGACATTATAGGGGCCGCTATTTAAGAAATCGTGAAATTAGACTTTTCCGACAGCCTCTTATCAGTTTTAACTGTAGGACTTTCGCTTGGAAGGGTCTCAATCACTATATATGGTATATATTTCGCTAATTATGCAACTATATGTAGGGTACAAGCGAAAGTCCTAAACTGATTGGATATTAAATGACAGTACGTATTGTTGGTGCGATCAACGCAATAGAGACTATTGCCGAAGGACCAGGTATTCGTGAATTGGCTTCGCTTCGCGCCAGCTATGGTGCTGGACGATGGAAGAAAAAAAAAGGCATAACCACAGTTCAACGCGATGATGGATCTACCCGACTGGCCGAAATCCATTGGTATGAAGCGCATGGGGTTGGCAAAGTCAAATTGAAAATCAAACGGTGGTTATCATGACAAAAACTGACGAGTTTGTTGTCTGTGTCAATGATGCTGATTTTGGCGACTTCAGCGCGGCTGATCTGATCATCGGCAAATGCTACGCCGTGCTGGCGCATGAAGACGACTGGCTCAGAATCATCGACGAAAGCGGCGAAGACTATCTCTATCCATCCGCCTGGTTTGTCCCAGTCTCGCTGTCAAGGGAAGCAGTGGCCCGCTTGCAGCATAGCTTGGAGCGGGCGGCATCTTGAGAAGGTGAAAATATAGCATATAGGGCGGGTTAGCGCAGCGTAACCCGCCGGAATTGAACGATTCCACAATCGGCGGGTTACAGACTCACGTTCTAACCCACCCTGCTATAAAGTTAATAGGAGTTTAAAACATTGCTCTTTGAGTGGCATAGAAAGAAAGCCGCTGCCAATAAGAAAAAACATGGTGTTTCTTTCGAAGTAGGACTTTCGCTTGTACCCTACATATAGTTGCATAATTAGCGAAATATATACCATATATAGTGATTGAGACCCTTCCAAGCGAAAGTCCTACGAAGAAGCAACCACGGTCTTTACTGATGTATTTTCTTCAGGACTTTCGCTTTCCGTCATTCCCGCATCAGCGGGAATCCAGTAACTCCATGAAAAGATGAGATACCCGCGTTCGCTGGTATGACGGAAAAGGTAAGCAAGCGAAAGTCCTGGCTGTAATGGATTTTTCAGAAATAATAGATGATTTCAGAGTAATTGAATGGCGATTTGATAACAGATCGGAATCAGATGCGCTTTTTCATTAGGACTTTCGCTTGGAAGGGTCTCAATCACTATATATGGTATATATTTCGCTAATTATGCAACTATATGTAGGGTACAAGCGAAAGTCCTATTCATTATCAACTTGGATATCAGTCCCATTGGGGCCATCATATGCGCTCACTCCAGAAATTTATCCATGATTGGTATTGGTAACGTATAGCGCGTAAGGCAGGTTAACTCAGCGTAACTCGCCAGAGAATTGAACGACTCCACAGCGTCCTTTGACAAAGAACGCTTTATCCGCATGATGATACTGACCATGAGCGAAAAAAACCAAAAACCTGACTGGGTTCCCGAAAATGCTGGCAAGGAATTCACCACCTCGGTCATGGCCGGCGTCGATGGCGGTCACGACGGCCTCCGGGGCCAAACCAGCGTCGCCGTTTCTCGCCCGACTACCCCGCGCCGCAAGCGCCTCACCGTCGATGAATACGTCGCCGGGGTGCTAGCCAAGGACCGCAACATCGTTGCCCAAGCCATTACCCTGGTCGAAAGCAACGCCCAGGCGCATTTCAACATGGGACAGGAAGTGTTGCGCCAACTCATTCCCTACACCGGCAACTCGATCCGGGTCGGCATCACCGGCGTCCCCGGCGCGGGCAAGAGTACCTTCATCGAAGCCCTGGGCCTGCACCTGTGCGAACAGGGCCACAAGATCGCGGTGCTGGCGGTCGATCCCAGCAGCACGGTGACGCGAGGCAGCATCCTCGGCGACAAAACCCGCATGGAACTGCTGTCCCGCGACCTGCGCGCCTTCATCCGTCCGTCCCCGTCCAGCGGCACTTTGGGCGGCGTCGCCCGGAAAAGCCGTGAAACGATCCTGGTCTGCGAAGCCGCTGGTTTCGATGTGATCCTGGTGGAAACCGTTGGCGTCGGTCAGAGCGAAACCACTGTCCGCTCCATGGTCGATTTCTTCCTGCTGCTGATGATCTCCGGGGCCGGCGACGAATTGCAGGGCATCAAAAAGGGCATCATGGAGCTGGCCGATGCCTTGCTGGTCAACAAGGCCGATGGCGACAATAAGGTTCGCGCTCACGCCGCCCGCGCCGACTACAACCGGGCGCTGCACTATCTCGCCCCAGCCACCGAAGGCTGGCGCACCAAGGCTTATACTTGCTCGGCGCTTACCGGCGAGGGTATTAACGCTATTTGGAACGTGATCAGCGACTTCCGCCAGCAAATCACCGCCAGCGGCGTCTTGGAAAAACGCCGGCAGCGGCAAACCCTCGACTGGGTGTATTCGATGGTCGAAGAGCATTTACGCACCAGCTTTTTCAACCACGCCGGCGTTGGCAGCATCCGCGCTGATATTGAAGAGGCAGTGGTGAATGGGCATATCCCGCCTACCGTAGCTGCGCAAATGCTGATCAAGAAATACGAAGGCTAACCCGCTTAAATTGAGCTGCAAAAATCTCAAGGGAACGTCAGCATGAACTGGACAGAAATCTGCGTCAATCCGGTTCTCAGGGAACTGCCTTTCAAGATTCAAACCGACAAATGGGGCCACATTGTCATGAGTCCGGCCAGTAATGAACATGGCATGTATCAGGCTAAAATTGTGGCTTTACTAAGTCGGCTGCTGGAAAAAGGCGCCATCATTACTGAATGCTCGGTTCAAACCCGCGAAGGCGTGAAAGTAGCTGATGTCGCTTGGGCTTCAGATGATTTTATCGCCCGGCATCGGGGTGAAAATCCGTTCTGCGAAGCCCCGGAACTCTGTGTAGAAATCCTCTCTCCTTCTAATACCATGATGGAAATGGATGAAAAAAAGGAGTTGTATTTCGCCAGAGGGGCTAGAGAATTTTGGATTTGTGATAAAAACGGGAACCTCACGTTCCACAAAAACACCGGCGCAATTCATTGTAGTGAGCTGGCCGGAACATTCCCCAACCGCGTTCTGATTTAACTGGAGGTAAAACCATGCTGCGCAGTCCCCGTGATTTTTTTAAACCCAAGGTCGTCGGCGCTCCTGAACCGCTTCGTGAAATTCCGGTATTACCCTCACGAATGATTCACTTTTTCGATCCCAGTAATCCGAAAATGGCGGTCAAGGTGCCGGACATCGCCAAGACCGTGGATATCATGCTCGGTAATCTGGAAGACGCCGTGCCGATTGATCGCAAGGAAGCCGCCCGCGAAGGATTGGTGCAAATTGGCAAGACCGTCGATTTCGGCAACACCCAGTTCTGGACTCGGGTTAATAGCCTGGACAGTCCGTGGTTTCTCGATGATTTAATCCGGCTGGTCGGTGAAATCGGCAACAAGCTGGACGTGATCATGCTGCCCAAGATTCAGGGCGCGTGGGACATTCATTTCGCCGACCAATTACTGGCGCAACTGGAAGCGAAATATGGCGTGAAAAAGCCGTTAATGATTCACGCCATTCTGGAAACCGCGCTCGGCGTTGCCAACGTCGATGAAATCGCCAACGCCAGTCCCCGGATGCAGGGCATGAGCCTTGGCCCCGCTGATCTGGCGGCGTCGCGGCGGATGAAGACCACCCGGGTCGGCGGCGGTCATCCCGACTATGTGGTGCGCACCGATCCCGATCCGAAAAATCCTGATGCGCCGCGCCCTACCGCCCAGCAGGATTTATGGCATTACACCATGGCCAAGATGGTGGACGCCTGCGCCAGCGTCGGCGCTTTGCCGTTCTACGGCCCGTTCGGGGACATCGCCGATCTGACCGCCTGCGAAGACCAGTTCCGCAATGCTTACTTGATGGGCTGCGTCGGGGCGTGGAGCTTGCACCCGAATCAAATCGCCATCGCCAAGCGGGTGTTCAGCCCGAAGGCCGATGAAGTGGCCTGGGCCAAGCGGGTGGTTGAAGCCATGCCAGACGGCAGCGGTGCGGTGATGATCGACGGCAAGATGCAGGACGACGCCACCTGGAAACAGTGCAAGGTCGTTTTGAATCTGGCCCAGCTCATTGCCAGCCGCGACGCTGAATATAAGGCGCTGTACGGGTTCTAAAAATCCTCTCATACCCTCTCTCTCTGGGAGAGGGTTGAAGCTTGAGAAAATGCCAAGAAAAATCAGAGACCTTCTCCATGATCTCAAAAATGCTGGCTTTTATGAGATGCCAGGTAGCGGAAAATGATCGCATCGCAAATTTACTCATATCCGATACTCTGGCGCAGTCACGATCAGTGGAAAATCCGGCGATGATGCTAAATTTTATCAGGAAATACAGGTAAAAACCGCGATTGAAAAGGTCATGCCATGAGAAAGAGCGATCTATATCATAAATGGGTGGAGTGGAGTAATGAAGATCAGGTTTATATCGGAAAATGTCCTGATTTAATTACCGGAATCCATGGAGATGATCCAGTAAAACTCTATGGCGAATTATGTACAGTTATAGAGGACGTCATTCACTATTTTGAAAATGAAGGACGCACTCTACCCAAACCCTGTATTCGTCCCATGCAGGAAGTCGCCTGAAATATTCAAATAGCTGTTATTGCCCATCTTTGTGCTGGAGCCTACCCATGATTCATCCCTTTTCTATTGCCCGCCTGCCGCGCATCGAATTTGGCGCAGGCGGCATTAAAAAACTGCCAGATTTAATCTCCCAATACGGCAATCGCGTGTTGCTGGTGACGGGTCAGCGCTCCTTCCCGGAATCACCGTACTGGCCGGTGCTGTTGACCGCTCTGGCAAAGGCCGGCGTCGGCTGGGCGCAGGTGCGGATCAACGACGAACCCTCGCCGCAGAACGTGGATGAAGCGGTTGGGCAATTCCACGGCAAGAATTTCAGCGTCGTCGCTGGCATCGGCGGCGGCAGCGTGCTGGACGCCGCTAAAGCCATTGCCGGTCTGTTGCCAGTCGGCGATTCGGTGATGGACTATCTGGAAGGGGTCGGCCCGGAAAAGCCTTATCAGGGTCCGGCCCTGCCTTTCATCGCTGTTCCCACCACCGCCGGCACTGGCAGTGAAGCGACCAAAAACGCCGTTCTCAGCGTCCGTGGTCCCAACGGTTTCAAAAAATCCTTCCGCGATGATCAACTGGTTCCGCAATACGCCCTGCTTGATCCTGATCTGCTGGCTTCCTGTCCGCCGGCGCAGATCGCCGCCAACGCCATGGATGCGCTGACCCAGTTGCTGGAATCCTATGTCTCGATCAAGGCCAATCCTCTCACCGACGCACTGGCGGAGAGCGGACTGAAGGCGGTGCGCGACGGTCTTTTCGCCTGGTATGAGAATGGCGAAAACGCTGCTGAAGGCCGCGCCCAGATGGCCTACGCCGCGCTGCTGTCCGGCGTCTGCCTGGCGCAAACCGGCCTGGGATCGGTGCATGGTTTGGCTTCGCCGCTGGGCGCATTCTTCCCAATCCCGCATGGCGTGGTCTGCGGCACACTGGTTGGCGCCGCCACTCGCGTCAATCTGGCGGCTTTGCGGGAACGCGATTCTGAGAACCCGGCCTGGCGCAAATATGCTCGCGCCAGTGCTGTTTTGCACGGACGCCATTTCCCCAATCCCGAAGAAGGTCACGCCGCCCTGCTGGCGCTGCTTGATGAATGGACTGAGCGATTGAACCTGCCCCGGTTGAGTGCTTACGGCATTCAGGGCGGCGACTTTCCGCAGATCGTCGCCTACTCGCGGGGCAGCAGCATGAAGACCAACCCGTTGGTGTTGAGCGACGCTGAAATCAGCGACGTTCTCGCCCAGCGGCTCTAACCGTTCTTCACCCGCCCGGAGTTTCCGGTTATGAAAAGAGCTTCCACTGATCATCCGCCACCTGCCCCTGCGTCGCCCGCGCGCCCCTCAACCCGGGTGGTCGTGGATCGGGAGACCGTCGAACTCAAACGGCTGGAAAAGCGGATTGGCCGGGTCCACTTGCAACAGCGGCTGGGCATTGAGGCGGATCACGCGACCCAGGTTTTTGGTCGGGGCCGCACCCTCTTCCATATCGAAAACTGGTATTCCATTCACAGCCTGATTCGGCTGGGCCTGCGCTGTTTTGGGCTGTATCGCCGGGGAATGCATAATGCCGCCGACATCCAGATTCGCCATAACGAGGTGGTCATTCCCCGGCTGCCCGCCGTCTTTCACGGCTTTACCCTGCTGCATCTCAGCGACCTGCATCTGGATATGGACCCGGATTTTCCCGCCGCACTGATCAAGCGCCTGCGGCAGGTTAATTACGACGTGTGCGTGATTACCGGCGATTTTCGTGCCAAGACCTTTGGCGCTTACGAAGACGCCCTCACCGCTCTGGCCGAGGTGCGCGTTCATCTGCACAGTCCGATCTACGCCATCCTGGGCAACCACGATTCCATTCGCATGACGCCCGGCATCGAAGCACTGGGCATGAGTCTGCTGCTCAACGAATCCGTCGCCCTGGAGCGCGGTGGAGCGTTGATCCATCTGGCCGGCATTGACGATCCGCACTATTTTCAGGTGGATAACTTCGACAAGGCCACCGCGAACATCCCGCCCGACGCTATCGCCATTCTGCTGTCGCATTCGCCGGAAACCTATCGCCGGGCGGCCCATGCCGGATTCGATCTGACCCTGAGCGGTCATACCCACGGTGGCCAGATTTGCCTGCCCGGCGGCATCGCGCTGATGACCAACGCCGCCTGTCCCCGTTCTTTCTGCCAGGGCGCCTGGCGCTATCATGCCATGCAGGGCTATACCTCGGCGGGATCAGGCTCCTCGGTGGTCGGCGTGCGCTTCAACTGTCCCCCGGAAATTACCTTGCATCATCTGCGCGCCTCCGCGACTCAGTAGGGCTGATTGCGCAAGCCGATTCGATACAGAATCCGCGACAGGGCGAGTTCCAGCACGACAAAGCCGGCGACTATCCCCACAATGGCTGTCCCACTCAACCCAAGGGTATCCGCCACCGCCAGCACCGGTAACAGCGCTTCGGGAATTTGATCCAGGCCCAGCGCCCTGCCGCTGGACGGCAAGCCCAGACGGCGTTTGATGAAGCTGGACAGCAGATCGCCCAGCATCGCAGTGGCACCGATGACCAGCCCGATCCAGACTGGAAGCTCCAGCAGGAGCGCGCCGCTCAGCGTTGCCAGCAGTGCGAGCGCCATCCCCCGCCAGGTCTTTGATGCGCCGAACAGACGGTGACCATCGGTCAGCACTCGCCCGCTATCCACCGGGCGATGACCCTGGCCACCACACAGGTAGGTGACCATCACGGGCGTCCCGTTGGCGATCAAAATCAACAACAGCACTTTCAGTTCAACGGGCAACATCGGGCAGGCTCCACGATGGCCGATATGTACCAAGCAATGAAAAGGACTTCATCCTACAATCATCCCACACCGCCGGGCACTGGCGGAAACCACCTGCAACCAAGGAGAATCCCCAATGAAAACCCGCTCGCTCAGCATCGGACTCGGCATCCTGTGCGGACTGTTCCTCGCTACGACTCAAGCCGCCGATCCTAATTCACCGGTCGGCAAGTGGAAAACCATCGATGACAAATCCGGCAAGCCCAAGAGCATCATCCAGATCACCGAAAGCAATGGCGTACTGACCGGCAAGATCGTGGAGCTGCTGGAAGGCGCTGCCGAAAAAACGTGCAGCAAGTGCGAAGGCGATCTCAAGGACCAGCCCCTGGTCGGCATGAAAATTTTGTGGGATTTGAAGAAGGAAGGCAACGAATGGACCGACGGCAAGATTTTCAACCCGGCTGACGGCGGCACCTACAACAGCAAGGCCAAGCTGACTAACGGCGGCAAAACCCTGGATGTGACCGGTAAATGGATGTTCTTTAGCAAAGAGCAGAAGTGGCAGCGGGTAAATTGAACGCTGGACGCCCCTCTTTCGCGCTTCAGAGGGGCGAAGGGTGAAGATCATCCTGCCGCCGGTCTGACTTCGGGAACCGGAATGCCCTGTTGCCGGCAGGCGGCGGTCAGGGTGTTCAGCAGCAGGCAGGCAATGGTCATCGGCCCGACTCCGCCCGGCACCGGAGTGATCGCGCCGGCTACTGCGACCGCCGACGCGAAATCCACATCGCCCACCAGCCGGCTCTTACCCTCAGGCGTCGGGATGCGGTTGATGCCCACGTCGATCACCGTCGCGCCCGGCCTGATCCAGTCGCCCTTGACCATTTGCGCCTTGCCCACGGCGGCTACCAGAATGTCGGCCTGCCGGCATTCCTCCGCCAGGTCACGGGTGCGGGAATGAGCGAGGGTCACGGTGCAATGCTCACGCAGCAGCAAGGCCGCCATGGGCTTGCCGACGATGTTGGAGCGGCCCAGCACCACCGCCCGCAGACCGGCCAAATTCCCTAACTGCGCCTTGAGCAGGATGAGGCAGCCCAATGGGGTACAAGGCGCCATCGCGGTTCCGCCCACCGCCAACCGACCGGCGTTGAGCGGGTGAAAGCCGTCCACGTCCTTCTCCACCGCAATCGCCTCGATCACCGCCTGGGCATCAATCTGCTGGGGTAATGGCAATTGCACCAGAATCCCGTTGACCGCTGGATCGCGGTTCAATTCGTGAATCCGCGCCAGCAGTTCCGCCTGGGTCGCGGTTGCTGGCAGACGGTATTCAAAGGAATTCATCCCGGCTTCGCGCGCTTGCAACCCTTTGTTGCGCACATAAATCTGGCTGGCGGGATCCTCGCCCACCAGCACCACCGCCAGACCGGGAGTGATGCCATGCTCCGCCTTGAGTTGGGCGACCTGCGCGGCGATGCTGGCGCGCAGGCGGGCGGCGAACTGTTTGCCATCGATAAGTGTAGCCGTGGCCATGGAGGTTCCTCGTATTCGCAGAAAGCTGGTATGATATACTTAATTTTAAAATATGGAAAAATCACCGATAATAAACCAATTGATGCTCTTTAACAGATGGATCAGAAATACCCAAGGTCATCTGGTTTTTGGCAAGTTCCATTCGACCATATCCAAGATGAATAGTCGGTTTATAGTTGGTGATTAATACTTCCCTGTTTAACACTCTTGAGTGATCATCTTTTTTAGTCCGCATACCCGAAGCGGACTGTACTGAGATGACATAGAAATTTTTAAATAAATCGCGGATTTGTGGAATATCATAGGAAGATAAAATCCACTTGCATTTTGTCCTGACGAGTCGCTCAGCTAATTTGTGATGATCTTCCCATGAGCGCATATTATGAGCATAGTTACAGCCGTTTTCAGGATAGGGTGGATCAATATACATGATGACATTGGCGCGATCATATTTTTCAATGCATTCTCGCCAATCCAGATTTTCTATAATGACGGTGCGCAATTTCTCGTAAATTGGCGTAATCCTTTCACGCAAGGTTTTCAAAGCGCCAATCAGCCGGTTGCCATGTCCGCCATCCGTAATGCTGGTAGCAAAACGCGGATAGTTTAACTCTCCACCCCAACCCGCCATAATGAGATAATAAAATCGATGCGCCCGTTCAATATCGGAAAGTTCGTTTGGATTTAAATCAGCCAGTCGTTCAAACTCAGCACGGGACACCAGCTCCAAATCAAAGGATTCGATCAATTTCTCCGGTTCTGCTTTGATAACCCGGAAAAAAGTGATCAATTCCTGATCAATATCGTTGAGAATTTCAACCTGGCTGAGTGGTTTCCCGAACAACACCCACGCCGCGCCGGCGAAAGGTTCTACATAACAGGTGTGCTCAGACAGCAGATCGATAATGGGCTTGCGCAGGCGGGATTTCCCACCTACCCACTTGAACGGGCTATTGAGCATCTTGAGCGTATCCATGAAATCACTCTTAATTACACCGGTAAAAGATCTGGGCTAACCGACCGCCCGTTCTCGTTCAAACCCTGCGAATCAACTTCTCGCCCGCCTTGCCTTGTCAGCCACTTACCCGTATTGTTGCGCGCTTTCTCAACCATCCCCCGCAGGAGGGCGCAGGCCGTGTCGAGTGACCCGCAGATCATGTTCGTGTTTCCGGGACAAGGTTCCCAATATGTTGGAATGGGCAGCGATCTGATCCAGGATTTCCCCATCGCCCAGCGCCTCTACCAGCAGGCCAGCGAGATTCTAGGCTACGATCTGGTCAAGCTGTGTCAGGACGGGCCGGAAGAAGAGCTGAAGCTGACCCGCCACACCCAGCCCGCCCTGCTCACTCATTCACTAGCCTGTCTGGAGATTTTCCGCGAACTGACCGATGGTCAAGTGCAACCAGTGCTGGCCGCTGGTCATAGCCTCGGCGAATACTGCGCGCTGGTCGCCGCCGGCGCCCTGGATTTCGCGACCGCCCTGCAGTTGGTGCAAAAGCGCGGAGAATACATGGGAACGTATGGCGAGGGCGAAATGCTGGCCTTCCCGCTGCATCTGGACACCATTCGTCCCCTGACGGAAAAGCATTTCTGCGCGATCGCCGCCTGCAACCTGCCCGATCAAACCGTCGTTGGCGGACGGGGCGAGGATCTCGACCGGCTCACCGAGGATGCGCTGACCCACTTCCCGCGTAAGAAGCCGACCCGGCTCAAGACCGAGGGCGCGTTCCACACCTTTTATATGATCGCCGCCGCCCTGCACTTCCGCCCGGTGCTGGACACCGCTGCGATGACCGCACCCACGATCCGCGTCCTGTCCAATTACACCGGCGCCTACCATGACCCGGAGCCGTCCACCATCAAAACCCGACTGTTTTTCCAACTGTTCCACCCGGTTCACTGGATCGGCAATCTGGAAACCGCGTTCCACGACGGCGTCACGACCATAGTCGAGTTTGGCGGCGGCCTCGGCAGTGGTCCCAGTCCCGCCGACAAGCGCCCCAATCTGGAAAGCATGCTCAAAAAGGCCCTGCGCGGCTCTGATTACAGCGTCCATTACCACGCCGCCATCAATAGCCAGTCCCTGCGTGATGCCGCAGCGGCGCTGCGGCCATGACCCGTTACTCCAGCCGGCCCAGCCAGCGCCAACGCCGCCTGCTTAACCAGGAAGCATTGAAGCGCGCCCACCGCCGTGGCGAGCGAATCCGGCTCCTCCCGGACGATGAGCCAGCGGGATTTGCACCGCAGAGAAGCGAAGCTTTAGAGCACACTGACCCATCCACCTCCGGTTTTCCCTGTTTCTGATCCCGGCTGGCCGGCGCGCGCCGGGTCCATGGCCTTCGGGGAAAAGTCCTCGCCTATCGCGTTTGATCCGATTTCGACTACCCTTAAGCGGAAACGCATCGCCGGAGCGGGTTAATGCGGGACCGGCGGGAGTTGATTCCCGCCGCCGTCCGTCAAGCAGCCCAGGCTGTTCCTCCCGTAGATAACGATAACCCTCCGCCCGCGTCGCTCGGATGCGGGCCGGACGGAAGCGATTGACAGTCTACTTTTCCCACTGATTACCAACGCCACGAGGTAAGGTTCATGCTCTCCGAAAAACTACTTGAAATCCTGCGGGAACGCCGCGCCAGAGTTCTGGCCGGCGGCGGCGAGGACAAAATTCAGGAACGGCACGCCAAGGGTCTGCTCAGCGCCCGCGAACGACTGCTGACCCTGTTCCAGCCGGACACCTTTCAGGAAATCGCCACCCACGCCAAGCACGCCGGCAAGCATTTCGGCCTGGCCGATAAGGAATTGCCGTCGGATGGGGTCATCGTCGGCACCGGTTTCGTCGACGGTCGGCCAGTGGCGGCGTTCAGTCAGGACTTCACCGTGATGGGCGGCACCCTCGGCAAGATGCACGCCAAGAAAATCGTGCAGTCGATGCAACTCGCCCTGAAAATCGGCGTGCCGGTGGTGGCGTTCAAGGACTCCGCCGGCGCCCGTATCCAGGAAGCGGTGGACGCGCTGTCCGGCTATGGCGAGGTGTTCTATCAAAACGTGCTGCTGTCAGGCGTGGTGCCGCAGATCGCCATCATCGCCGGTCCCTGCGCCGGCGGCGCGTCCTACTCGCCGGCGCTGATGGATTACATCATCATGACCCGGCAGAACGCTTACATGTTCATCACCGGCCCGGAGGTGATCAAGGCGGTCACGGGCCGCACCACCAGTCTGGAGGATGTTGGCAGCGCCGAAATGCACGCCACGGTCAGCGGCAATGTCCACTTCATCGCCGAGGACGACCGCCACGCGATCCAGATCGCCAAGGCGCTGCTGAGCTACATGCCGTCCAACAACACCGAGGACCCGCCACACCGGCCTTATCCCGACCTCGACCTGTCGCCGGACGAAGGGATCAATGCGCTGATTCCGGACACGTCCTCGGAACCGATGGACGTGAAACCGATCATCCAGCGGCTGGTGGATAACGGCCAGTTCCTCGAAATTCACGCCGGCTGGGCCGGCAACATCGTGGTCGGTTTCGCCCGCGTTCAGGGCATCGTGGTGGGTATCCTCGCCAACCAGTCGCTGGTCAAGGCCGGCGCGATGGACATCGACTCCTCCGACAAGGGCGCGCGCTTCATCCGCTTCTGCAACGCCTTCAACATCCCGCTGGTGACGCTGGTGGATGTGCCCGGCTTCCTGCCCGGCATCGAACAGGAGCGCGGCGGCATCATCCGCCACGGCGCCAAGATGCTTTACACCTACGCCTCCGCCACCGTGCCCAAGATCACCATCATCCTGCGCAAAGCTTACGGCGGATCGTATCTAGCGATGTGCGCCCAGGAGATGGGCGCGGATGCGGTCTATGCTTGGCCGACCGCCGAAATCGCGGTGATGGGCGCGGAAGGCGCGGTCAACATCCTCTATCGCAGCGAACTCAAGGGCGCCGAGGACCGCAAGGCCATGGCGGCGGAACTGGCGGATGAATACCGGGCCAAGTTCGCCTCACCGTACATGTCGGCCTCGCGCGGCTATATCACCGACGTGATTGAACCGGCCGACACTCGCGCCACCATCGCCTTGGCGCTACGCAAGCTGCTGACCAAGCGCGAGCTGCGCCCGGCCAAGAAGCACGGCGACATCCCGCTCTGATCCGTCCCCTGAATCCAACGGGAATTCACCGATGAAGAACTACACCACATGGGACGCCATCGGCGACATGTTTGTCATCTACGGCATCGTGATCGTCATTTCGATGCTGGTCGCGGTGGTCATTCGCGGCATCGTCTGGATGCTGTCGCGGCAGGCGGCCCAGGCCGAAGCCAAGGCGGCGGCCGCCAGACCCGCACCCGTCACGCAACCGGTTGTTGCCGGCGTTCCGCAGGAACATCTGGCGGTTATCACGGCGGCAGTCGCCGCGATGATGGGCGCGCACCGCATCGTCCATATCGCCACACCGGATCGCGGCTACAGTTGGACCGCCGAAGCGCGCACGGTCCACCACACCTCGCACGCGCCGCGCGCACCGCATTAAGAACTTGAACCCCATATTCCTTCCCAACCTTTTGCGAGAGAACCCCTCCATGGAGAAGAAATTCCGCATCACCGTCGAAGGCCGGCCCTATATTGTCACGGTCGAGGACATTACCACCGACGCCCAGAATATTTATCAGGACACAGCAGTCGTGGCGGCTCCACAGCCGGCGATTGCTGCGGCCCCTGTTGCCGCTGCGCCCGCGCCCGCCGCCAGTTTCCCCGGCGCGGCCGGGCCGGGCGATGAAGTCGCGCCGCTGGGCGGCGTGGTGCAGACGGTGCATGTCAGCCTCGGCCAGGTGATCAACGAGGGTGACAAACTGGTGTCCCTGGAAGCCATGAAGATGGTTACTCACGTCGTCGCCAAGCGCGGCGGCAAGGTCACCAGCATCGCGGTCAAACCGGGGGATCCGGTAGACGCGGGGCAGGTGTTATTGACCATCGGCTGATGCCGGGAGCGTTCCGTTATGGAATCCCTGAACTTTCTCGATTTATTCCAGGGCATCAATACTCTGGTGCAAGGCTTCGCCACGGACCCCAAGATTGCCTTCGGTCGGATTTTCCTGATGGCGCTGGGGTTGTTGCTGTTCTATCTGGGGCGCAAGGGGGTGCTGGAAGCCCTGCTGATGATCCCGATGGGTTTGGGCATGGCGACCGTCAATGCGGGCGTCATGTTCTTCTCCGCCTACGATCCGGCAACCGGGATGGCGATTGCCGCCGGCCAGGAGGCGCAGCCATTGCCGGGCACCCTGTTCATCGCGCCGTTGGCCTTGGACACCAACGCCCTGATGAACATTCTGCAAATCAACTGGTTGCAGCCAATTTACACCTTCATGTTCAGCAACGGTTTGATTGCCTGCTTCGTGTTCATGGGCATCGGCACTCTGCTGGATGTGGGCTTCGTGATGGCGCGGCCATTCCAGAGCATGATCATCGCCCTGTTCGCGGAGTTAGGCACGGTTGTGGTGTTCCCACTGGCGGTAGCGATGGGGCTGAATCCAGGGCAGGCGGCGGCGGTAGCGACCATCGGCGGCGCGGACGGCCCGATGGTGCTGTTTACTTCGCTGATGCTGGCCAAGGATCTGTTCGTGCCGATCACGGTCGTGGCCTACCTGTATCTGGGACTGGCTTATGGCGGCTTTCCGTATCTGATCAAGTTGATGATTCCCGAAAAGCTGCGGGCGTTGCCGATGCCGATGGAAAAGAGCCGGACGATCACCTCCAACGAGAAGCTGGTCTTCGCGGTGATTGCCTGTGTACTGCTTAGCCTGCTGTTCCCGGTGGCTTCGCCGTTGCTGCTGTCGCTGTTCCTGGGCGTGGTCATCCGCGAAAGCGATCTGCCGAACTTCTACGAGTTCTTCTCCAACACGGTGCTGTACGGCTCCACCTTCTTCCTGGGGCTGTTGCTGGGCGTGCTGTGCGAGGCCGGCACCATCCTGAATCCGGTGGTGCTGAAACTGCTGGTGCTGGGCATTCTGTCGCTGCTGATTTCCGGCATCGGCGGAATTCTGGGCGGCTATGCGATGTACTACTGGTCAGGCAAGAAGTACAACCCCGTCATCGGCATCGCCGGGGTGAGCTGCGTGCCGACCACCGCCAAGGTGGCGCAGAAGTCGGTGGGACCGGGCGTCATCGTTCTGCCGCACGCCTTGGGCGCCAATATCAGCGGCGTCATCACCAGCGCCATTTTTGCGGCAACCCTGATCGCCTTCCTGCTGCCCATGATGCAGAGGGGCTGATTCTTCTCAACCCGGTGGGGTAGCCTGGATGCCGCCCCCCGGTTTTCGCTACCGATTGAACGATCACAGCCGCCGCCCGCTGACCCGATCCCGGCCCTCCCGTTTCGCCTGATACGTCAGATCATCCACCCGTTTTAGCCACTGATCGATGGTTTCATCCGGATCGTATGCGGCCACGCCAAAACTGGCGGTAACCGGCCCGACGACCGGGAAGGGTGACTGGTATAGCCCCATTCGCAAGGTTCCCGCCAGCGCCAGCGCCTGGGACAACGCCGTTTCTGGAGTGAGAATCATGAACTCTTCGCCGCCCCAGCGCGTGAATACATCCGTCTGGCGCAGGCGTTGCCGCACCAGCATTGCGATGCCCTTTAACACCGCATCTCCCTGTTGGTGGCCGAAGGTGTCATTGATGCGCTTGAAATGATCGATATCGAACATGATCAGCGAGAGCGGCCGGACATGGCGGCGGGCGCGGCTGACTTCCGTTTCCAGCACTTGCAGCAGATGCCAGCGGTTGAACGCACCCGTCAGGGGATCCGTCATAGCCAGTCGGAGCAGTTTCTTTTCCATCTGTTGACGCTCGATCACTTCCGCTTCCAGTCGATCTCGCGACACGGTGGTTTCCTGAAGGCGGTCCAGCATCTGGTCGAACGCCTCAGCCAGTTTGCCAAATTCATCCTGGCGGGAACTGCGCAAGCGGAGGTCCAGTTGGCCATTGGCGACGCAAACGGCGACTTCGTGCAGTTGGTTCAAGGGAACCAGAATCCGGTTTTTCAACAGGAGAAACAGGCCGATCCCCAAGCCGACCAGGCCGGCCAGCAGGGTCCAGAACATCCGCGCTTCGTTATCACGGGCTTCCGCAAGTTCTCGAACGGCCATGCGGTGCAACTGGCTCAGAGACAACACCAAAGACTGACTGCTCATCAGAAGCAAATCAGCCGTGCGCTGGTTGCGTTCCTGGAAGGCGGGCGTGGAGTCCGCTTCCTGGCTGATCAGGACGGGAAACAGGGTCTCGCATTCGGCCAGCCGCTGCCGCACGATTTCCCACAGGAGGCGGGTCGCCTCTTCTAGCGCCACATGGTCGATCCATCGTGCTTGGCTGTCCAGGTGCATCCGGAGTTCACTGAGCTTGGCCTCGACCTGTAGACGCACCCGAACTTCCCGGTGCAGGATGTAGTCGGAGATCGCCGGATGCAACTGAAGAGCATCTGACCTTAAGACCTCCAGCCGCTCGATCTGGCTTTCAATATGGTTCTTTTGCTCGCGACTGAACAGGAATAAACCTGACAGAATGAGGGTCAGGCCCATGGCTCCCAGAGCGACGATGCGGGCGCTGTGGCGCAGGTTCATGGTTTTTTGATGACCGTCACAGCCTCGGGCGACAACCGTTTGAGAACGGATGGATCAATGTAGTCGAGATCGTTGAGCATAACCCGTTCGGGAGGTAGTCCTGTAGAAAGTAGTAATTGAATGGTACTGGCCTCGCGAGATCCACAAGTTTCGATACCTGATCAGGATAGAACGTCTTGCATGTTCAGACCGAACTAACCCTCCTGCCCATCCATCCGGGCGCGCAGCAGGATCGGTGTATAGCGGAGCAGGAATAGGGCAAACGCCAGTAGCCAGAGCATTCCGGCCAGTCCGAGCAGGCTTAAATAGTGCGCCGGCCACAGCAAGGGCAGCACGACGCGGACCGTGGCGGCCAGATTGATCAGGACGAAAGCTGTAATCACCATCGGTGTGGCTTGGATTGGCCGACCCGTGTGGCCCAATGCCACTCGCGCCATCATACCCAGCGTCAGTCCGCCCAGCGCGCCCACGGTTAGCGTATGGATTGCGGGCAGGGCAAGCATGGGAAATCCGGCGGTCGCGGCGGTCAGACCCAAGCCCAGCACCAGCCAGCCATAGCCCAGATGTAGCACCCACAGCATCGGCTCCTGTCCGGTGCGCCACGGTTGCCAGCCCCACAGGCGCACCGCGTTGGCGATGCCGGCCAGCGCCGCCAGCAAGGCCAGCAGCCATCCCGATACTTGCAACAGCGCAACCACGGCCAGCGCCGCCGTCGCTGCCGGGGCTAGCCACTCGCTCCAAAACCACTTCCGCGTGACGACCTGCGGCAGGGTGTGTTCAGTGAAGAATGGAATCACCCGCCCGCCCAGCACGATCAGCAGCAGAATTACCCCGTACAGCGCCGCGTCGAGTCCCGCCCGGATATCGAATGCCAGCGCGCCGAGCGCCGTCAGGTGAATTAGCAGGTTGGCTATGCTTAACCCGATCAGGATCATCACGAATTGATAATTATGCTGTTGCCGCCGCGCCCAAATCGGTTGCCCCACCGCTACGGCGATCAGTGGCAGAAAGGCCAGATCAATCCCGGCAATCAGCACACCCGGCAAAAGTCCCGATGGCAACGCGATGACTACCCGTCCGGCTAGCCACAGCACCGCCAAACCGGCGAGCGGGAAACCGCGCGGCGTGGGTAATCCGGTCCAGTTTCGCACCGCTGTCAACAAAAAACCGGCGATCACCGCTGCTGCATAGCCAAACAACAATTCGTGACCGTGCCAGACCAACGGATTAAAATAGCCCCCAGCATTCCGGGATACTCCCGTGAGCATGGCGAGCCAATGACTGAGCAAGGCAATGGCGCTCAGACTGGCCAGCAGGAAAAAGGGTCGGAATCCCAGAGCGAGCGGCGCCCAATGACCGGCAGGGGGCGGCGACTTTGAGTGGGGAGGAGATGTGATCGGCATGGTCAAAAAACCTGGTCCAATTGAAGGTGGATATTCAGTAACCGTTTACTTCCCTCCCGCCGCAGTTGGGAGAGGGTGTGCATTCCAACAAAACCCAAGGATCTCACCTCATGTCCGATGAACAGCAATGGGCTGAAGCCATGCGCGCCGCCTGTATTGAAGCCGCGCTGGCGGCCTATGAAGAAGGCGGCGTTCTGGGCTTGTGCGCCGAGGGCCGCTGGGAATATGCAATTTCCGCGATGCGCCAACTGGACTGGGCAGCGGTATTGGATGGGTCGTCAGGCGCCCCCCTGAAAGAGCCGACTCCGACCGTTCCATGAGCGGGCGCGGTTACCGGTTCTGTCCATTCTCAAAAGCCTCCCGCAGCAGCCGTTCCATGAGTTCACCCCAGCGTTGCCGGGGCCGCTGCTGCCAGAACCGGGCATTGGGCCGGCCATCGAATTTCTGCTTATACACGGCCAGCGCCGCTACCAGTAACGCCAGGACGAATGCCAATCCCGCATTCTGGAAACCGGCAAAGGGGAGTGCGACAACCGTTAAAAAAACCAGGCCGCCAATCCAGCTCCAGGGAATGCTCAGAGAGTAGTCAATCTCGAACTGGCGGCCCACGCGACGAATATTCACCTGTATCGGCCAGTCATCCTGGAGTAAATAAGCGCGCCGTCGCAATTCCCAGGCATTCTCCCGTTCGGCAACCAGGCGGAACTCTTTAAGCAGCAGGGCATTGCGAAATTGCTTGAGTTGCGCATCGCCGCCTTGCGCCGTCATTCGCGTCATCCGCCCTAAATGGCGAATCGTCAGTTCAGTGGGCATCAGCGGGGCTTAATCCGTGGTAATAACGACTTTGCCCGTCGATTTACGGGCCACAACCTGATTCAGCGCCTCGGTCGCCTGCTTCAGCGGATAGGTCGCCGAGACATGGGGCTTAATCATGCCGTCCAGATACCAGTGAATCAGCGTCCGAAAACTCTCGGTCATCACTTGGGGATTCAATTCCGCATAAGCCGGCCAGTTGAGACCGATCACGTCCACATTTTTGACCAGCAAGTGATTCGCGGGGATTTGCGGAATGACGCCGCCAGCAAAGCCAATGACCAGAATCCGCCCTTCGAACGCGATGCTGCGCAATGAAGCAGTGAATAAATCGCCACCGACCGGATCGTAAACTACATTCGCACCACGACCTTCGGTTAATTCCTTGATCCGGGTCCGCACGTCCTCGCGGTGGGTGTCAATCAGATGATCAGCGCCATGTTCGCGGGTCACCTTCAGTTTTTCCGGGTCACTGGCCGTAGCGATCACCGTCGCCCCCAATTGCTTGCCGATGGCGACGGCGGTCAGCCCAACGCCGCCCGATGCGCCATGCACCACCAGTGTCTCCCCGGCCCGCAGCCGCGCCCGATGCCACAGGGCGACGTGCGAGGTGCCGAACACGACGGGAAAGGCCGCGCCGTGTTCCCAGGACATCGCCGCCGGCATCGGTACACAGCGGTTGATATCCGAGACAACCTGCTCAGCATAACCGCCGTGCGGCGTGATAGCGATGACCCGATCTCCGACGGAAATCCCCGTGACGCCCGCACCCCATTCCAGCACTTCGCCAGAGACTTCGAAACCGGGGCTAAAGGGGGGTTGCGGCTGCTTCTGATACTGGCCACGAGTGATCAGGCTGTCGGCGAAATTGACTCCACAAGCCCGCACCCGGATACGTACCTGACCGGGACCGGGGCGCGGCTCCGGAACTTCTTCCAGCCGCAATGCGGCGGGGCCGGTCAGCTCATGACAGACGATGGCTTTCATCGTGGAAAATTCTCCATCGTTGCAGAAAAAAAGCCCTTCTCTGTCCCGAAGGGTGAGAAGGGAGTTTTGCCTATTCCCCTCCTGAGATCAGGAGGGGGGCGCAGCGCGGTTTGATTGAGCGCTGATTACTCGCCGATGATCTTGCGCACTACATCAGTCATGGAGATCACGCCGACCGGCTGACTGTTTTCAGTGACGACCAAGCGGTGCATCCGCCGACCGGTCATCAGGCTGACCGCATCGCTCAGCAACATATGGGCATCACAGGTTGCGCAACCTGGAGTCATGATGTCGCCCGCCCGCATCGCTCGCGCCTCTTCGGAAGTCCGGCCCTGCCGCGCCAGCACCATGTCGGTCTGCGACACCACGCCAACCGCCAGGCCGCCGTCCATGACCACCACCGCGTGGATCTCGTGATCCACCATGGTTTTCGCCACCTGACCGACCGTATCGCCCGGCGTGCAGGCAATAATGCCGCGATGCATCAGGTCTTTGACCTGGGTGCCGTCATCCGCGATGGTGATCGCGGCCGCCTCGGCGATGCTGGGTAGCGGCTCGGACATCGGGTACGGATGCGGGGTGGTGTGGACATCGCCCTTGGGCAGGGTCGGATGCGAAATCGCCACCGGCGGCTTGCCGCTGGCCCCCTGGCCAAACGCGGTCGCGCCCACCAGCACCGCCATGTTGCCGTGCGGGTGTTTGTTGTCGTGCATCAGCTGATGGGCGACGGGGATTTCATCGTAGGTGAAGGCCCGCGACAGGCAGGGATCAAGCAGGCCGCGCAAAGCCAGTTCGTTCATCTGGTTGGATTGCTCGGTGTTGGCGAAATGCGAGCCTTGCAGGCGCTTTTGCCGCATCCACAGATAGCGCAGATCGACCGTAGCGTTGTAACCGGTGGTGCCGGCGCACACGACGACCATACCGCCGGTGTCGCAGACGAAAATCGAGGTCGGAATCGTGGTTTCGCCGGGATGCTCGAACACGATATTCGGAGCGCGCTTCTCGCCCAGCACTTCCCAGATTTTGGCTCCGAAGGCCCGCACCCCTTTCATCCATTTGGCGTAACCCACATTGTCCTTCCAGTGCGGCAACATGCCCCAATGGTCAAAGTCATTGCGATTGATGCAGCCCTTGGCGCCCAGCTTCATGCAGTAGTCGAATTTGTCTTCGCCCGAGACCATGGCGACCGAGCTGGCGCCCGCCGCTTTAGCAATTTGGATGGCCATGGAACCCAAGCCACCCGCGCCGCCCCAAATCAATGCGACGTCGCCTTTCTTGATCGCGTTCGCGCCCCAGCCGTGCAGCATCCGCCAGGCGGTGGCCGCCACCAGCGTGTAAGCCGCCGCTTCTTCCCAGTTCATATGCTTGGGCTTGGGCATGCACTGCTGGGCCTGCACCTTGGTGAACTGGGCGAAACTGCCCCAGTTGGTTTCATAGCCCCAGATGCGGAAGGTGGGCGAATACATGGGATCGCCGCCGTTCTTGACCCATTCGCAATTACGGCTGTATTGGCCGCAATGCATTACCACTTCATCGCCGACCTTGACGTTGGTCACATCCTTGCCGACCTTGTAGACGATGCCGGAAGCGTCGCTGCCGCCGATATGGAAATCCTCCTTTTCGCCGGCCTTGTTACGGGCGCCAATGACGTTGACCGGAATGCCCAGCCCGGCCCAGACATTGTTGTAATTGATGCCGGCGGCCATCACATAGACCAGCACTTCGTCATCGGCGATGCTGGGTACATCGACGACTTCCTGCTGGAACGCCTCGGTTGGCTTACCGAAACGCTCAGCCCGAATCAGCCAGGCGTGCATTTTCTTGGGAATCACGCCCAGCGGGGGCATTTCACCGAGGTTGTAGAGTTCTTTAGCCATTGTGCTGCATTCCTCTCTGTCGGGGTGGTTGGTTGGGGGATTAGCGATGAGTGAGGATGCGGGCGCGAAGCTCTTCGTAGGCGGCAATCGGCGAACGGCGCGGCGCGCTGGCCAATTCCGCAAACAGAACCTCTTCGCTGCCCAACTGGTTGATACCGTACCGGCCAAACTCCTCGCGCAGGTGCTTGACCAGCCATTCGGCCTGACAGCGCCGGCGGCGGGTGGTGAATTGCCCCCGTTCCAGCAACCAGCGCCGGTGTTGATCCAGCGCATCGGCCAGGGCTTCAATCCCGCTGCCCAGCGCGGCGCTGGCGGACAGGGCCGGCGCTTGCCAGCCGTCAACGTCGGTGCGCCGGCCCAGCGTCGTTTTCAGTTCCGACAGGGTTTTCCGCGCCGCCATGCCGATGTCTTCCTTGTTGACGACGATGACATGCGGGATTTCCATGATGCCGGCCTTGAGGAACTGGATGCTGTCGCCGGAAGCCGGTTGAGCGACGAAACAGGTGGTGTCGGTCATCTTGGAAACGTCGATTTCCTTCTGCCCGACGCCGACCGTTTCCACCAGCACGATGTCGAACGCCGCCAGCATCGCCAGGCTCATCGGCCAGACTTCGGCGCTGAGGCCGCCGAATTCGCCGCGACAGGCCAGTGAGCGGATAAACACCTCGCGGTCTGCGCCGCTGGCGTGCATCCGCAGCCGGTCGCCAAGCAAGGCCCCGCCGCTGATCGGGCTGGACGGATCGACCGCCAGAATCGCCACTTTCAAACCGCGTTGCCGCCAGACCTGAATCAGCGCGGCGGTCAACGAGGATTTGCCCGCGCCGGGCGGGCCGGTAATGCCAATCAGATGACCGCCCGCCTCCAGCTTTTCCGCGGGCAGCGCGTCGAGAAACGCGGCGGCGCATTGCCGGGCGGCGGGACGGCGGTCATCCAGCAGGTTTAGCGCCTGAGCCAGCGCCAGCCGGTCGCGGCGGCTGACCGCATCCGCCAGCGTGGCTGGATCAGGGAGAGCCATCCTGTTCATGCAACCGACACCGGCGACAGATCGTGGCTTTTACGGATCAGGTTGAGGATGTCCACCATGATGCCGTTCATGTCGATGTCTTTCGGAGTATAAACCGCCGAAATGCCGCGCTCTTTCAACAACTGGGCGTCGCTTTCCGGGATGATGCCGCCGATCACCACCGGCAGATGCTTCAAGCCGGCTTTATCGAGATGATTGAACACGTCCTCGACCATCTCGACATGACTGCCGGACAGCACCGACAGCCCGATCAGGTGGACGCCTTCCTCCAGCGCGGCCTTGGCGATCTGCTCCGGGGTCAGGCGGATGCCTTCGTAGACGATTTCAAAACCGACATCGCGGCCCTTGACGGCGATTTGCTCCGCGCCATTGCTATGTCCGTCCAGCCCCGGCTTGCCGATCAACAAACGCAGCGGGCGGCCCAGTTCGTTGCCGGTCTTGACCACTTCGCTACGAATGGCAACCGCTTTGGCGCCGCGACTGTCGTCATTGGCGGGAATGTCGATGCCGGTCGGAGCGCGGTATTCGCCGAAAATGTCGCGCAAGGTTTGCGACCATTCGCCGGTGGTGACGCCGGCGTGAGCGCACAAAATCGACGCGGGCATGATATTCGCTCCACTCCGCGCCGTTTCGGCCAGATTAGCCAGCGCCGCCTTCACTTCGGTGGCGTTGCGCTGGGCGCGGAAAGCGTTCAGTCGCTCGATCTGTTCGCGTTCGGCGCGGGGATCAACCTTCATGATGCCGCTATCAACGCCGCCAGTCAGTGGCGACACCTCGGTTTCCCGATAACAATTCAGGCCGACGATCTTGAGGTCGCCGCGTTCAATCGCCCGCATCCGATCCGTGTGGCTGGTCACCAGTTGCCGTTTGACATAGCCGGATTCAATGGCCTGCACCATGCCGCCCTGTTCCTGGACCCGGGCCATTTCCGCCGTTGCGCCGTCGATCAGCGATTTGACCTTGGCGGCGATCACCGGCGAACCATCGAAAATATCGCCGTATTCCAGCAAATCGGTTTCAAAAGCCAGCACTTGCTGCATCCGCAACGCCCATTGCTGATCCCACGGGCGCGGCAGGCCCAGCGCCTCATTCCAGGCCGGGAGCTGAATGGCGCGGGCGCGGGCGTTCTTCGACAGGCTGACGCCGAGCATTTCCAGCACGATGCGCTGGACGTTATTTTCCGGTTGCGCCTCGGTCAGACCCAGTGAATTGACCTGCACGCCATAGCGGAAGCGGCGCATTTCTTCACTTTGCGCGCCATAGCGTTCCTGGGCCAATTGGTCCCACATCTCGCCGAACGCCCGCATCTTGCAGGTTTCCTCGATGAAACGGATGCCGGCGTTGACGAAGAAGGAAATCCGCCCGACCACCTGTTCAAAACCGTCCGCGCCGATCTGCCCGGAATTGCGCACTGCGTCGAGAATGGCAATCGCGGTGGACAGGGCGTAGGCCAGTTCTTGGGTCGGAGTCGCGCCGGCTTCTTGCAGGTGATAGCTGCAAATATTGGTCGGATTCCACTTGGGAATGTGCTTGACCGTGTAGGCGATGATGTCGGTGATTAACCGCACTGACGGTTGCGGCGGGAAAATGTAGGTGCCGCGAGACAGATATTCCTTGAGGATGTCGTTTTGCGTGGTGCCCTGCAATTGCGCCGGCGACGCGCCCTGCCGTTCCGCCGCCGCCACATACAACGACAATAGCCACGCCGCCGTTGCGTTAATCGTCATCGAAGTGTTCATTTGACCGAGCGGGATTTGGTCAAACAGCGTTTCCATATCGCCGATGTGACCAATCGGCACGCCGACTTTGCCGACTTCGCCCCGCGCCAGCGGATGATCGGAGTCGTAGCCGGTCTGGGTGGGCAGGTCAAAGGCCACCGACAGGCCGGTTTGTCCTTTGCTCAAATTGGTGCGGTACAGTTCATTGGACGCCTTGGCCGAGGAATGGCCGGAGTAGGTGCGCATCAGCCAGGGTTTATCGCGTTTTACGGGGGTGGTCATGGAAGCCTCGTTAGGATTGCGACATTTGTTTGGAAATTCGCCAACATTAGGTCACTTTAAGAGTGAAGCCACCCTTGGTTTTACCAAGGGTTTTCGCTGACAACACAGGCAAACCGGGTAGCCCGATACGGTCGGGAACCCGTTCACCCGATCCTGATTCATAGCCGTTGGGAGGCTAGGTCATAACCCCCCAAAGGTCAGATTAGTAACGCTGTCTGCCGCCGCCCGAGGGTCTTCTGGGGCCGGACGACCGGCCGCCACCGCCACCAAAGCCGCCACCGCCACCAAAGCCGCCGCCGCCACGATTGTCTTCGCGGGGACGCGCTTCGTTCACGTTGAGCGTTTTACCCTTCAGGCTTTTACCATTCATGCCATTAATAGCGGCCTGAGCTTCCGCGTTGGACAGTATCTCCACGAAACCGAAGCCTCTGGACTCGCCCGTGAATTTATCCTTGAGCACCACTGCCGATTCAATTTTGCCGAATGCCGCGAAAGCCTCCTGCAAATCATCGTCGGTAACTTCCTGCGATATGTTACCTACATAGATCTTCACATCGTTCCCCTTATCCTGACTCAGGCTTGGTGATTCGCCCAATGTTAAAATTAAGTGATAGCTGGATGCTTATCACTCTTTGGCCGCCCTTTAGTGAGTACCTGGAATCAATACAATATTCCAAGTTCTGACAAACGGGCATATTCGGTGTAGTGTTTTAATTACTGCGTCAAAAATTTCGGGAAAGAGTACAATGCGAGTCTGACTGGCGCTTGATTTCGCTTCGGGATACATACCCCGCCACTTGCTGCGGGGTTGTTTGCGGGGTTGTTTATTGAAAGCTTCTACCCGTCAGTTTCTAATTAAAATTCGTAGCGAAAGGGTTTATCTCTTTCTGGGCGTTTATGGCAAACTATGCTTGCTTTTCCAGACCGGCAGATCGCTTGGCAATATCGATAAGTGATTGAAGCGCATCATTAACCGCTTTTTCAGTTGGAAATGCTGCAGCTACCTCCGGGTCTAGCAACACCAAGTTAGTACCTTCCTGATAAGCCTTATAATATTTACCTCGAACTCCCGCACCTAAGTCTTCCCGCTTGTACTCAGGACGTAGTTCATCATTCCTAGCCTTCTTCATAGATTTTTCTTTCATAATGATCAACCTCTCTAGCACTAATAATTCGTATCCGCTTTTCTCGCTCGGTATGTGAAATTACCAGCAGACGACCAGACTTTGATACGCCAAAAGTTAGAAACCGATATTCACCTTCCGAATGATCTGGATCGGTGAAAGTAACCGCCAATGGATCACCAAACACTGTTGCAGCTTCATGGAATGAAATACCATGCTTGCGTTTGTTTCCAGAAGCCTTTTTATAATCCCATTCAAATTTCATAAAAAGTCAAGATTAGATTTTGGCAACTCTCTGTTTTCGCTACGCTTTATCCGGACGATTCTTCACGGGTTCTTGTTGAGTCAGCCAGGCCGTGGGTAAGCTATGAAGCTGACCGATTGATCTAAAAAGATATAGAGTCGGCTTCTAGTCCGCTTAGCAGGCCAACTCCAAAAGAACCGCCGAAGAACCAGTTAATAATTTGGAACTAATTACACCATTGTTTCTCACAGGGAATACCATCATTATCTCCATCCATCTTAACCCCAGGACAGTTTTTCAAAAAGAAAGTAGATTCTTCACAGGAATTCATTTGTGAGCAATGCACTCTACCATCACACTTAAAATTGGACACACTATATTCCTTCCGAGAATTTGACAAAGAGAAAATATCGGCTTCAGCCATTTTTATTTGATATTTTTCATATAGTTGCCAACCAATAGCACCAATAATTACAATGAAAATAAGCTTTTTCAAAGTAAAGTTTCCTCAAGTCTTTATTAACCACCCCCTCCCCCTTTCAGGAGAGGGGGGCTTTTCCTCACCTCACGCTGGCCGCCGTTTAATCAGCAACCGCCGTTCGATCTCGAAGATCTTGTTGCTGAGTTTCTCCTTGCTCAGCTTCTGCTTATCGTTCTCCTTGATAAACAGATCCGCACCGTAGGTTTCCAGAGCGGCGGCGGCGCTGATGTTCTTCACGCCGATGAACTGGAAAGTCACAATACCAGCGGCGTCGTTATTCGGCAGGGTCTCAGTCGCTACCACTCGGGAAAGCGCCGCCACCGTGTCGCCGGACACTGCCGGTTGCGTGTGATAACCCTCGGTGAAGCCCAGTTCCCACAGCGCGTTTTCGCTGACATCGCGGCTGGCTAATCCTTCCAGCCAGGCAAACACCAGTCCGCCGTAAACAATCGGCTCGCCGCTCATCTTGCCCGACAGGCCGGTGCTGTACACCCGGTCAAAGTGCAACGGATGGGTATTGCCGACCAGATACGTCCAGGGCATGTGCTCATCAGTAATCGTGCGGCCATTGGCGTGGACGATCAGATCGCCCAGCGCAAAGTCCTCGAAATAGGTGTTGGGACCGGTCAACTGGGCTGGATAGCCGCCCGCGTTGATTGGCAACTCCGTTACCGGATGTTCCACCCACGGAAATTCCACCGGCGTCGTTGATGCGGGCGTGGTCGGCAAACGGTCGCCGCGATAGCCGACCATGATCTTGCGCTCATACTGCAACACCACCTGATGATGCTGATTCACGCCCAAAGTACGAATCAGCACGATGCCGGGTTTATCCGCGCCGCGCGCTTTGCGATCCATCACCTTGGTATAACCGCGCAGGGTGTCGCCCGGATAAACCGGCCGCAGGAATTGCACGTTGTAATAACCCAGATTGGCAATAGCCTTCTCCGAGTCGTTATGCACCCCGAGCGACAACACGACGTTGAACACCATCTGCGGGCTAGCCGGCAAATCGGGGAAACCGTGAGCCTTGGCGTATTCCAGGTTCAGATGCAGCGGATTGCACTGCATGAAGACCCGGGCAAAGTCGAGCATCGGCCCGCGTTCAAACGTATAGCCGCGCGGATGGACAAACACCTGTCCCGGTACGAACTCGTCGAGATAGCGCCCGTACTGCGGCTGCCGCGCCCATTCCAGATTCACCGCCACTGAGCCGGCGACTTCTACCTGCTCGCTCAATCGCATTGAAAAACTCATGGTTTACTTCTCCACCTCGGCCTTGGACTTGGCATTGTCCACCAGCGAACGGGCAATGACTTTCAGCGCCAGCGTCTCTTCCGCGCCCTCGAAAATCGACAGCACCCGCGCATCAATGAAATAGCGGCTGACCGACACTTCCTCGGCATAGCCCATGCCGCCGTGGATTTGCAAAGCCTCGCGGGTCACCCATTCGGCGGTCTTGCAGGTGAAGAACTTGACCATGCTGGCTTCCATGTCGCCTTCGCCTTTATCCATCAGCCGGCCCACCGAATAAGTGAACTGCCGGCCCACGGCGAGATAGGTCGCCATCCGCGCCAGCTTGATCTGGGTCAGTTGATAATCGCCAATGGGATAGCCGAATACCACCCGCTCCTGAGCATAGCTCAGCGCCTTTTCATAGGCGGCTTGCATCAGGCCCACAGCGCGGGCGGCGGTCTGGATCCGCCCGCCGGAGAAACCGGCCATGGTGAAATAGAAACCTTTGCCTTCGCCCTCCGGCCCGCCCAGCATGTTTTCCTCGGGCACGAACACGTTATCGAAGAACAGATCGAAGGAGTGCATGCCGCGATAGCCGATCGTGGGAATCGCTTTGCCGGTCAGCTTGCCACCGTTCTCCTGCACAAACTCGAAAGCGTGGCCGGGGGTGCTCGGCTTCTCCAGCAGGAACATCGACAGGCCGCGATGGCCCAGCGACAAATCCGGATGGGTGCGGGCCAGAATCAGCAATACTCCGGCTTTACCACCGAACGTACACCAGGTCTTGGCCCCGTTCAGCAGCCAGCCACCTTCCGTCTTCGTCGCTTTTAAGCGCATGTTGGCGACATCGGAACCGTAGTTCGGCTCGGTCACCGCTACCGCGCACAGCAGATCGCCGGAGGCCAGTTGCGGCAGCCACTTGAGTTTTTGCTGTTCGGTGCCGCCCTTGAGCAGCGCCTTGGAGAGAATTTCGGGCCGGGTGATCAAACTGCCTGCCGCGCCCAGCGAACCGCGCGTCAGTTCTTCGGTCACCACGATCATACCCAGATTGTCTTCCTGCTCGTCGCTCTGAATGCCGCCGAACCGTTCCGGGATGGAAATGCCAAAGCAGCCCAGATCCTTGACCTGATCAATGATCGCGGCGGGAATGTCGAGATCGTGGCGATGAATCTCCTCGGCTAGCGGCATCACCACTTCCTCAGCCACCCGGCGGAACGTCTCACGCATCATCTCGTGATGATCGTCCAACAGATAGGCGCCGGTGACGCCCGCCTGGGCGCGCATCAGTTGCCCCAGTTCAGCCACCCGTTCCGCCGGCAATTGCGCCAGACAGAACTGCCGCACGGCGGCATGATCCACCGTGGCCCCCAGCCACTGCGCATTCAGCCCGAAATCAGCCGGACGGGCGCTCAGCCGGTTGCGGATCGCTTGCAACGCTTCGGCGGTAAACAGCAGGGCAAAGCGTTCCTCCAGCGTCAGTTCGCTGGCCGAACCGCCACCGGCGACCCGCGCCCGTTTCGCGTAATCGAGGGCAAAGCGGGCGCCCGTCGCTTCCGCGCAGGACAGCGCCAGATCGTAGCTGACCAGTTGGTGCTGATCGAGCAGCGCAGCGGAGATTTTACCGTCTGCCTTCTGGGAACGTTCCTTCAAGTCCGCCAGGGAGTAGTCAAGCACCTTTTGAACGGCGTCCAGCGCCAGGGCGGCCTGCTGTAACTGCTCGGCTGGATTCTGGATCAGTACGGACATGGGTTACCTCATGGGGTGTCGGTTGGTCTTGAAAACCCTGAATTTAGTAGGCTCTCGTCGCATAAGTCTATGCGCAAACAAGCCAAGAGCACACGCTTTGAGCGTGGGTAGCCGCAAAAAATTTCCAACCCGGATCCTTCGTTCGTTGATCCCCGCCGCGACTGCACCGCGCCGAACCGTCTGATCCCGGTTTTTTCCCTATAATGCGCACCTCCAACTCGCGCTTCCAGCCCCCCGCCGGGAGCGAAATCTGCCTTCCACCTGTCGAGAACGTCCCCGTGGCTATCACCGATACCACCGCTTCCGAACGTCGGCATTACGCCGGCCTGCTGGCCATCGAACTGGATCCTGACCGATCCGATCCGGCGGGCGTACCGCCTGCGCCGCTGAGCGTGGCCGCCGCTACAGCCCTCGCCGGTCATCTGGCCAAGGATCTGGATGCCATTCTCGATGGGATTACCCCGTTTGGCATGATCGTTCCGGGCGCGTTGTACGATCAAACGGAAATTTTGCGGCCAGGACTGCCCCTGATCGGGGCGCTGGCCGAACTCTATCAGGGGAGCGCGCGCGATGCAGCGTTCACGCCGCGCCTGATCGCCCTGGGCACGGATCGCGGCTTTTTTCCGGTCGCCGCCATCAATCCGCTGCGCCGGCCCGGTTCCGGCCCGCTGTTACTGCTCCCGTTCTGCTTGGTCGGCCCGGCCGACGACATCGCGCAACTGGCCCGGATCATGGAAGACCGCCTGCTGCAAAACGGCCAGGTCTCGCCGGCCACCGGCGAGGCGGTGCGCCAGGCGTTCGGGCTGACGGCGCTCAACCTGTCGTTCGCCACCCTTGGCGATCTGTGCGCTCTGCTGCGCGTGCAACTGGAAGCCAATGATTTTCTGCCTCTGTGGGAATTGCTGGAGCAGGCCTGGTTCGAGCGGCCCGGAACCCGCAGCGTTCGGCTGGAGGCGGGCAACCGTTTTCTGGTCGCCGGGGATCATGCCCACACCCTGTTTTACACCTTCGATGACTGGGCGCAATTCGGGCCAGGCCGGACCTTGCCTGCTGCCGAACTGGGCGCGGGCTATCTGAACTGGGCGCGGGCGCAACGGCAGTACGTTTTGGCGCTGGAGGCTTATGGGCTGCAGGTGCGCTGGATTCTGGCGAACCCGCGCCTGGAGGAAACGCTGGCGACGGCAGAGGGAGAAGCGGCAAAAGCGGCGTTCCGGGACATTCCCTGTTTGTCCGGCGATTATCTGGTCGAGCGCATTTTTCATAACGACAGTGAACAGCCCGAGCGCCAGATGACGGTGACTCATCAGGCCGATGCGGAACTGGGAACGCTGGCCTATACCGTGACGACCCTGAGCGCCGACGGGCAACTGGCGCGATTGGAAAATCACTACCCATTGCAACTGCGCGGGGTACAAGTGATCGCTGACCTGTTGATTCAGCGTTGCGCCGAACAGGGAACGGAACGGCAGGTGCTGCATCCAGGCCGGTTGGTGTACTCGGAACCTGGACGGAGTCTGTGCGCGGCGACCGTCGCGGATTGGCCCGCTACAACAGCGCGACGGCATTAAAAATTTGCCCCTTCATCAACCCCACATTCGCCGTCCAGCGTTTATGTTTATGGGACGCTTAACTCTGGAGGCGACTTTTGATGAACCAAAACTCTCTGCTATATCCGCTCAGCGTTGCCCTGCTGCTGGGCAGCGCACCGCTGGACGCCCTGGCCCGCATCAAGCTCACCACCCTGCCGGTGCGCGAGCGGGTGGAAATTCAACTGGATCATCCCCAGGTCGCCCTGGTCGAGGAAGAACGCATCGTACCTCTGATCAAAGGCGTCAATCAGGTCGATTTTTCCTGGGCCAACACCCGCATCGACCCCGACAGCCTGGTGCTGCGCATTCTCGCGCCGCCCGCCGATTCGATGCTGACCGCCCAAGTGCTGTCGGTCAGCTATCCACCGAACGAAACTGCGCTGGTCTGGGCGGTGGCCGCCAGCGCCTCCGGCACGGCGCGGGTGCGCATCAGTTACATGCTGGACGGGCTGAGCAAGGATTTTCATTACCGCGCCGTCGCCGACCGCGACGAAAAAACCCTGAATCTGGCGCAATACCTGCGGGTGAACAACAACGCCAACGAAGCCTATGACGCCGCCGAGTTCTGGGCCGGGGTTGGCGCGCGTTTCAGCAAGCCCCTGGGTTTGAACGAGACCAAGGAAGTCCCGCTGGGGCGCTTTGCCGCCGTGCCGGTGCGCAAGACCTACACCAGCGATCCCGTGGCCTTCGGTTATCTGGACCGCGCTCAGGACCAGCTCAATGTGCCGATGCACTATGTCATTAACAACGTGGGCGACCTTTTCGGCAAGGAGCCGTTGCCGGAAGGCAAGGTCCGCATTTTTCAGGACGATAGCCAGGGCAGCAGCGCTTTTCTCGGCGAAGATCGTGGCAAATTGACCCCGCCCGACGATGAACTGAAGCTGTATCTCGGTCTGGCCCGTGATATTACGGTACGGCGCACCGTGGATCGCAACGAGCGCCAGCGCATCGCCGGCGATCTGTACCGCTACGACGTGACCCTGAAATACGAAATCGAAAACTTCAAGAACACACCCGTCACGCTCGATATCAGCGAAAGCGTGCGGCAGATTCGCGATGACCTTCGCGGTGACAGTGACCGTGACCCGGAATGGCAATTGGGCGATGGCACCTTGCGCACGCCGGATCCGGAAAAGAGCGACGCGGACCAATTGCTGTTCCATGTTGATCTGCCGGCTCGCGCTGTTGACGGTCTGGCCCAAAAGCAGACGCACACCTTGCGGCTAACTTTGAATAATGAGTGGTGAACCTCATGCGCACGACTAACCGGATGGTTTATGCATTCTGCCTGTTGGCGCTGCTGCTCTCACCGTGGACGGTCATGGCCCGCAACGTCGATCTCGCCACTGTGCCCGCTCGTAATACGGTGCAACTGACCATTTATAATTCTGAGGATTTGACTCTGGTGCGGGAAAGTCGGGTGGTCACCTTTAAACAGGGCGTCAATCCTCTGCAATTTTCCTGGGCTAATACCCTGATTGATCCAACTTCGGTGGAATTGACATTTCGTGAACCGAAAACCGGATTGGCGGTGCTGGACACGACCTTTCCGCATGATAAGCCACAAATCCTTTACTGGAACGTGCAAAGCGACGCCAGCCGTGAGGCGGTGATTGAAATCAGCTATTTTACTTCGGGCATCCGTTGGGTAGCTGATTATTTGGCTATCGCCGATACCGATGAAAAAACCCTGCGGTTGGACAGCTTCGTGCGAGTCTACAATAACTCAGGCGAAGATTATGAGAATGCGCAAGTGCGGTTGGTGGTGGGGACGATCAATCTGGTGGAAAAAATCGCTGAATTGGCGCAAGTTCCAGTGGGGCGGGTCAATGAACTGAAAAAGGAAGACTACCGCGATCTACGTCAGAAAGCCGCCCGTAAAATGATGGCGCCCGCGCCGATGATGGAAATGGCCGCCGGGGCTATGGCCGCTGACGCCGCAGAACTGGAAGCGCCCAAGGAAATCATCAAGGAGGGTCTGAGCGAGTATTTTATTTACACCATCGAAGGTACTGAAACTGTGCCGAATGGCTGGGCCAAGCGCTTGCGCAGTTTTGAAGCGACCGGTGTGCCGATGACTGTGGAATATCGCTACCGGCCGCGTGAATACGGCGAATCCTTGACGCGGCTGTACCTGCTGAAAAATGACGCCGCATCGAAACTGGGTATTACCCCCTTGCCGGATGGCGTGGTGCGCGTGTTTCGCACTAATAGCCGCGATGGCCTGAGTTATCTTGCCCATCAGACGCTTAAATATGTTCCCATCGGCGACAAGATCGAATTGAATCTGGGTGTTGATCCCACCGTAGTGTTTGAGTTAGTCAAGAAAAAAATTTACCGCGATAACCTGTGGTTTCAAATCAAGGGCGGCAATCTTTATCGCAAACTGGGCGAGGATAGCATGAAGCTGGAACTGGATAGCCAGGTCGCTGGCTGGGACGAGCATACGGTGTATCGGCAGAAAATTCGCAATTACAGTGGCAAGCCGATCAAGGTGCAAATTCGCCGCGATTATCCGGGCGATATCGTCTTCCGCAGTCCGTTGAACCCGATACTGCACGATTTTCAGACCGTACAGTTCGAACGCGAGATTGCACCAGGGGAAAAGGTTGGAATGGATTACGAAGTCATCGCCCGCATGGGCTATAATCAAAAGCAGAATCGGGTGGAATTACTGAGTGGGGAAGCGGGGCGCTGATTGGAGCTATCAGTAAGAGGCTGTGGAAAAAGTCTAATTCACCCCCCGCACTACACTAATCCTGTAGAAGTAACGACTGCTCCTCTTGCCTGCTGCGCAATGCCCATTTTCCGGTCGGCTGCACTGATCCAATGAGGGTGAGCGGTCGATTAAAGTATAAAGATACCTGAAATTTCAACTGGCTGTCTGCCCTGAATGGAGAACTGTCGCATGATTTCTCGCCCGCTGTTAGTCTTGGGGTAGTCCTGCAAACCGTAGTGACCTGGCAAGCACCATGCTGACCTCGGGAGGCTGCGAGGTAGAAGATCACTATCCTGCAGGACTACCAGTCCTGGTTTGTGGATGCATCCTCGCCGGCCCGGTGGTGGCGAGCGGTCTCGATGCCCCGGCCGCGCCGGCGAATTCCGACAGCGCCATGTACACCCTGCAAAGCCTGTGTGAATCGCCCCGGGTTTTGAGGAGGCTCCAACCCTTGAGAGAATGGAGCCATGAAGAAGACAGAAAAATTTTCCCCCGAGGTTATCGAACATGCTCGCTTGGTTTTCGAGGCAAAAGATCAGTATGAATCGCAATGGGCTGCGATAGTTTCGATTGCGTCGAAGATCGGTTGCTCAACTGAGACGCTGCGCCACTGGGTGCGTCAGCATGAGCGTGACATCGGCCAGCGTGAGGGGCCGAGCACCGTAGAGCAGGAGCGCATCAAGGCCCTGGAGCGGGAAGTGCGTGAGTTGCGCAAGGCCAATGAGATTCTGCGGCTGGCCAGCGCGTTTTTTGCCCAGGCGGAACTCGACCGCCGCTTCAAGCGGTAAGGATGTTCATCGACCAGTACCGCGAAGCCTATGAGGTCGAGCTGATCGGCAAGTGTTGCAGGTCGCCCCTTCGGGTTATTGGCGCTATGCCGCTGAGCGGCACAATCCCGATCTACGCTGTGCCCGGACACAGCGGGACGAGATATTGGTGGGCCCTATTCAACGGATTTGGCACGCCAACCTGCAAGTCTATGGTGCCGATAAGGTCTGGCGGCACCTACAGCGGGAAGGCGTTGCCGTGGCCCGCCGCACGGTCGAGCGGCTCATGCGTAGCCAGGGCCTGCACGGTGTAATGCGCGGCAAGGGGGTACGAAAGACTGATGAGTGATCAGAGTATCACCTGTCCGCTGGACCAGGTCAATCGCCCATTCAAGGCGCAGCGGCCCAACCCGCTCTGGGTGTCAGACTTCACTTATGTCTCTACTTGACAAGGTTTTGTCTATGTCGCCTTCGTCATCGACGTAGTTGCCCGGCGCATCGTCGGCTGGCGGGTCAGTCGTTCGATGCGTACCGATTTCGTGCTCGATGCACTGGAACAGGCGCTGTACGCACGACAGCCGGACCGCAATGAGGGTTTGATTCACCCTGGCGACCGAGGCTCGCAGTAGGTCTCTATCCGCTACAGCGAGCGCCTGGTCGAGGCGGGCATTCAGCCCTCGGTCGACAGCCGGGGCGATAGCTACGACAATGCACTGGCCGAGACGATCAACGGCTTATACAAAACTCGAGTTGATCCACCGTTGTGCATCGTGAAAAAGCCGGGAATCGGTCGAACTGGCCACCCTGGAATGGGTGGCCTGGTTCAATCATCACCGCTTGCTTGAACCCATCGGCTATATTCCACCTGCCGAAGCTGAGGCAAACTACTATCGACAACTTCCCGGGCGGGCCATCCCAGCCTGACTCACACTAACCGGTCTCCATGAAAGCCGGGGCGATTCAACGCGACCGTGAAAACTTTGAAGCGCACAGTGGAACCGGACGAGACTGACCCGCTTATCGTGGGAAGGACTGTGGTATAAAGCGTCCCCAAGAGGGGAAATGCCGGTGAAGAACTCGGAAAATTCCAGAGATAAACCCCTGAAACGCAAAAAAGCCCGGTTTTAAACCGGGCTTTTTTTAATCTGGTGCCGAAGAGAGGACTTGAACCTCCACTGGGTTACCCCAACTAAGACCTGAACCTAGCGCGTCTACCAATTCCGCCACTTCGGCTGGGGGCGTCGAACCGGTAGCCGGCGCGACGGATGCGCAATATACGGATTGACCCCCTCCCTGTCAACCGAATTCCCTTCACCTTTTCGCAACTTCTCTGTAACTATCGAAATGACCAACAAAAAACGGAGTTCCTGGCGTCAGATGGATCCCTTCGCCGCCCGGGAACAGGAAAAATACGGCGGACAGGCCATTCCCAGCCGCGAATTCATCCTCCAGACCCTGGAAGAACGCGGGATGCCGTTGACTCGGGATGAGCTCCAGGCCGAATGGCGGCTGGAGGGCGACTGGGAAATCGACGCGCTGGCCCGCCGGCTGCGGGCGATGGAACGGGAAGGACAACTGATCCGCAACCGTCGCGAGGGCTATGGACCGGTCGCCAAGATGAATCTGGTGACGGGGCGGGTGATCGGCCATGCCGAGGGCCACGGTTTTCTGATTCCCGATGAAGGCGGCGACAACCTGTTTTTATCGCCCCGGCAAATGCGCAAGCTGTTGCACGGCGACCGGGCGGTGGCGCGGGTGATCGGGGTCGATTACCGGGGCCGGCGCGAGGGCGCGGTGGTTGAGGTGCTGGAACGCAACACCGAAACGGTGGTGGGGCGATTCAGCGAGGAACGCGGCGCCTGCTTCGTCATTCCCGACAACAAGCGAATCAATCAGGACATCATCGTGCCGCCCGACGGGCGCGGCGAGGCCCAGGCGGGTCAGATTGTCATTGTTGAACTGATCGAACAGCCAGGTTCGCACAGTCGGCCGCTGGGTCGGGTAAAGGAAGTGTTGGGCGAGCACATGGCGCCGGGCATGGAAATTCGCATTGCCATCGCCAGTCACGGGATCCCGGTGGAGTGGCCGGACGCGGTGCTGGCCGACGCGCGCGGTTTTGGCGAGACCGTGCCGGAGTCGGCGCACCAGGGCCGCTGGGATTTGCGCGCGACGCCGCTGGTGACGATTGACGGCATCACCGCCCGTGATTTCGACGATGCGGTGTATTGCGAGCGGCGCGGCGCCAACTGGCGATTGCTGGTGGCCATCGCCGATGTGTCGTGGTATGTGCGGCCGGGCACGGCCCTGGATCAGGAAGCCCGCAAGCGCGGTAATTCGGTGTATTTCCCCGACCGGGCCATTCCGATGCTGCCGGAGGCGTTATCCAACGGCCTCTGTTCGCTCAATCCCGAGGTGGACCGGCTGTGCATGGTTTGCGAAATGACCATCAGCGCCGAGGGGCGCATCATCCGTTCGCGCTTCGCCGAGGCAGTGATGCGTTCCCACGCCCGGCTGACCTATGACACGGTGGCGGCCATTGTCACTGACCGTAATCCCCAGCTCCGCGCCGAATATGCCCAATTAACGCCGCACCTGGATGGCCTGTACGCGCTGTATCAAGCGATGCGGGTCAGCCGGGAACAGCGCGGGGCCATGGATTTCGACACTCAGGAAACGGTGATCGAGTATGGGGCGGATCGGAAGATCGAACGCATCCTGCCGACCGAGCGCAACGACGCCCATCGGCTGATCGAGGAGTGCATGATCGCCGCGAACGTGGCGGCGGCGCGCTTCCTGCAACGCCAGAAAATGCCGGGCCTGTATCGCATTCACGAAGGGCCGAGCGAGGATCGGCGCAACAAACTGCGCGCTTTTCTGGGCGAACTGGGGCTGGGGCTGAGCGGCGGCGATAAACCGACGCCGAAGGACTATACCCGCTTGCTGGAGCAGATCCGCAACCGGCCCGACGCCCATCTGATTCAGACGGTGATGCTGCGCTCGCTGGCCCAGGCGGTCTACAGCCCCGCCCATGTGGGGCATTTCGGGCTGGCGCTGGACGCCTACGCCCATTTCACCTCGCCGATTCGCCGCTATCCCGACTTGCAGGTGCATCGCGCCATCCGCCACGCCCTTAACGGGGGCAAACCGGCGGAGTTTCCCTTTACCCCGGTCGATCTGGTCGGTCTGGGCGAACATTGTTCGATGACCGAGCGGCGGGCCGACGAGGCGGTTCGCGACGCGGTGGAATGGCTGAAATGCGAGTTTATGCTCGACAAGGTTGGGCAGACCTTTGATGGCATCATCACCGGAGTCACCGGCTTCGGGTTATTCGTGGAATTGCGTGGGGTGTTCGTGGAAGGGCTGATTCATGTGACCTCGCTGCGCAACGACTACTATCGCTTCGATCCCGTCGGTCACCGCTTGCAGGGGGAACGCTCCGGGCAAACCTATCGGCTGGGCGATGGGGTGCGGGTGCGGGTGACGCGGGTGGATCTGGATGAACGCAAGATTGATTTTGAACCGGTAGAAAATGAACGCAGTGAAGCGCCCCGGCGGCGGAGCCGCTACCCGCGCCGGTCCCGCAAGGAGTAACCGGCGATGGCGGATGAACTGATTCATGGATTGCACGCGGTGACGGCGGCGCTGGACTACGAATCGGAACGGGTGCGGGGGTTATGGATGGAGCGGCAGCGCCGGGATGGGCGTATTCAGGCGCTGCTCGATCAGGCCGCCCGCCAGGGCGTGACCGTGCATCTGACCGACCGGGCGGAACTGGACCGGCTCAGCGGCGGCGCGCGCCATCAAGGCGTCGTCGCCCGCGTGGCGCTACCCTCTCAACGCTGGAGCGAGGCCGATTTGCCGGCGCTGCTGGCGGCAGCGGGGGAATCGGCGCTGTTGCTGGTCCTCGATGGCGTACAGGACCCGCACAACCTGGGAGCCTGCTTGCGCAGCGCGGCAGCGGCAGGGGTGCATGCCGTGATCGCGCCCGCCGACCGCGCCGCCGGTCTGACCGCCACAGTGCGCAAGGTGGCGTGCGGAGCGGCGGAAATCGTGCCCTTCGTACCCGTCACCAATCTGGCGCGGGCGCTGCGGGCGCTGCGGGAACAGGGCATCTGGGTGATCGGCGCTGCGGGCGAAGCGGAGGCGAATCTGTATGAGGTGGATTTCACGATCCCCACTGCAATAGTGCTGGGCGCGGAAGAGAAAGGATTGCGGCGGTTGACCCGCGAGGTCTGCGACCGGCTGGCGCGGATTCCCCTGGCCGAGGGCGGGGTGGAAAGTCTGAACGTGTCGGTCGCCGCCGGCATTTTCCTGTTCGAGGCGCGGCGGCAACGCGGCGTCACCGGCTGACGGAGGAGTCTGATACCGTTTACCGATAGATTTTATCTTTTTAAGGCTAAAAACGACCCCGTTCGTCATACCCGCGAAAGCGGGTATCCCGTTGTTCAGCGGCTGCCTGGATTCCCGTGTTCCCCGCGTTCGCGAGGACGGGAATGACGAAAACCTATTTGAGAATGGGTATGATGGTGTGGATTGTGCGTGAGGACGGAACCGTGGAACGGTACGGTTCGGAAGGTCAGCGAGCGCGCTCCGCATTCGGGATTCCCGTGGCGCCGCTTGCGCTTTGAAGCAGGAGACAGTTTCAGTCCGGGCCGGCGACGCGGCGGCGTCAGCGATTGTCAGCGGAAATCCAAGGTAAGATGTGAGAGCATGGACCGGGGCGGAACCCGCCCCGGTATCAGGACCACTCCACCCGCGTGAATTCCGCATGACCGGCTCTCTGACTGCGCAGATGGACTACATCTTTTTTCTCTACGGATTGAGTTTCCTGCTGCTGGCGGCCATGGTCCATACCCTGGGTCGCCGCACCCGCAACGCCCTGCCATGGCAGTGGCTGGCGGGCTTCGGTTTGCTGCATGGCATCAATGAGTGGCTGGATCTACTGGCGCTGGCCTTGGGCGATAATCCGCATTTCGCAATGATCCGGCTGGTGGTGATGGCGGAATCGTTTCTGTGCCTGCTGGAGTTTGGCCGGAGTGCGACCGCCCGCCTGGAGCGCTGGAATCCAGGGTGCTGGCGGGTATTGCCGCTGCTGCTCATAGCGTCGCTGCTGGCCCTGGCGCTGCTGGGCGGCCTCGATGGACCGGCGGGGCTGAACGCTGGAATTCGTTACGCTCTGGGCTTCACTGGCGGGCTGTGGACCGCCTGGGCGCTGTGGCGCTATCGCCAGCACGCACCGTTTGGGCGCCGTCCACTCGCCCTGGCTGCCGGCGCCTTGGCGTTCTACGCGGTCGCCACCGGTCTGGTGACGCCGAAAGCCGCCTTCCTCCCGTCCGCGGTACTGAACCACGACTCCTTTTTGCAATTCACCGGCTGTCCCATTCAAGCCGTGCGGGGCGGACTGGCGGCCCTGGTCGCGCTGGCGTTCTGGTGGTTCACCGAAGCGGGTCGCCAGTACGACGCTCTGTATCCGGCGCGTTGGCCGCGCGAGAATCTGCTATTGCCCGCATTGGGACTGGTGCTGATCATCGGCTGGGTGGCAACGGAAGCGGTGGGACGCGCCACCTGGCGGGAACAGGCCGCCCATCTGCTGAACCTGGCTCACACCGGCGCCGCCGCTATCAATGAGCGGCGGGTGCTCAATCTGGTCGGTGCGGCGTCCGACCTGGAAAATCCCGATTACCTGCGCCTGAAGGAACAGCTCACCCGGTTGCAGGCCGCCGCCGTGGGCGTGCGCTTCTACTACCTCATGCGCCAGACCGGAGAGACGATGATCTTTCTGGTCGATTCCGAACCGCCCGGCTCGCCGGACGAGTCGCCACCAGGGCAAATCTACAACGAAATCAGTCCTGCCCTGCGAGCGGTCTTTCGGGGAGACGGCCTTATAGTCGAAGGTCCGCAGACGGATCGCTGGGGAACCTGGCTCAGCGGGCTGGCGCCGTTGCTGGATGAAACCGGACGCATCATCGCCGTACTCGGAGTGGATATTGAAGCCCGGGGCTGGCGGGCGCTGGTGGCGCGAATGCGTCTGGCCCCGATTCTGGTCACGCTGCTGTTATCCGCGCTGCTGCTGTTCCTGTTCGTGGCGCAGCGCCGCAACCGCGAAGCACTGGAAGCGCTGCGGGAGCGGGAACAGCGGCTGAGCAAAATCGCCTCCCAGGTACCCGGCATGGTGTACCAGTATCAGCGATTCCCCGATGGCCGGTCCCGCCTGCCCTACGCCAGCGAGGGGATCCGCTGGATTTATGGGGTGGAGCCGGAGCAGGTCCGCGACGACGCCGGTCCGATTTTCGCCGTTCTGCACCCCGATGATCGCGAACGGGTGCAGGCGTCCATTCTGGAATCCGCGCAAACCCTGCACCAGTGGAAATGCGAATTCCGCGTTGTCCTTGGCGATGGCGCGGTGGAATGGCGCTATGGCAACGCCCTGCCGGAATGGGAACCGGATGACAGCATTCTCTGGCATGGCTTCATTACCGATATTACTGAGCAGAAACAAAACGAAGCCGCCCTGCACCGCGCCCGGGAGGCCGCGGAAACGGCGAACCGCGCCAAGAGCGAGTTTCTGGCCAACATGAGCCACGAGATTCGCACCCCGATGAATGGCGTGATTGGTATGACGGGGCTGCTGCTGGACTCGGAACTGACTGCGGAACAGCGCCAGTACACCGAGATCGTCCGTTCCAGCGGCGAAGCGCTGCTGGCGATCATCAACGAGATTCTGGACTTCTCCAAGATCGAGGCCGGCAAGCTGGAGCTGGAGACCCTGGATTTCGACCTGCGGGCGACCGTGGAGGATACCGCCGAGATGCTGGCGATCCGGGCGATGGAAAAGAGTTTGGAATTGAACTGCATGGTTGACCCTGAAGTGCCCTTCCTGCTGCGCGGCGATCCGGGCCGGTTGCGCCAGATTCTGGTCAACCTGGTGGGGAACGCCATCAAGTTCACCCACCGGGGTGGAGTGATCATCCGGGTCAACCGGCTGGCGGAGGAAGCGGACCGCGTCACCCTGTCGTTGAAGGTCAGCGATACCGGTATCGGTATTCCCCCGGATCGACTGGAGGCGCTGTTCGAACCGTTCGTTCAGGCTGATGGGTCAACGACCCGCAGATATGGCGGTACGGGTCTCGGGCTGGCCATTTCCCGGCAACTGGTCACGTTGATGGGCGGCCAGATCGGCGTGGACAGTACGCTGGGTCAGGGTTCCACGTTCTGGTTTACGGTCGTGCTGGACAAACAGCCCGATCAGCGGCTGATCCTGAATGAAGAACGCGCCGATGATCTGGAGGGGATGCGGGTGCTGGTGGTGGATGACCATGACATCAACCGGCTGCTGGTGACGACTCTATTGACTTCCTGGCGCTGCCGCTTCGCCGAGGCGGCTAATGCCGAAGATGCCCTGGGCACGCTGCGGGCGGCCGCGCAGGCGGGTGATCCTTTTCAGGTGGCGCTGCTCGATATGCAGATGCCGGATGTGGACGGCGCTGAACTGGGCCAACAGATCAAAGCCTGTCCGGAGGTCGAGCAAACGCCGCTGGTCATGATGACTTCGGTGGGCCGGCGCGGCGACGCGGCCCGGTTCAAACAGATCGGCTTTACCGGCTATTTCACCAAACCGGTGCGCCAGAGCCATTTGTACGATTGTCTGGCGATGATCCGGGGGCGTCTGGCGCGAGATCGGGAACTGGTGGTAGACCGGCTGATCACCCAGCACCTGATGACCGAAACGGCCCAGCGCCGGGTTCGCATCCTGCTGGCCGAGGATAATGCAGTCAATCAGCGGGTGGCGCTGGCCATGCTCAAGAAGCTGGGGTATCGGGCCGATGCCGTAGCGGATGGTTTGGAAGCCCTCGCCGCGCTCCAGGACATTCCCTACGATCTGGTGCTGATGGATTGCCAGATGCCCGAACTGGACGGTTACGAAGCGACCCGGCGGATTCGCGACCCGGAATCGGGGGTGCTGCGGCCTACGGTGCCCATCATCGCCATGACCGCCAACGCGATGAAGGGTGACCGGGAACGATGTCTTGAAGCCGGTATGGACGACTATATCGCCAAGCCGGTACAGATTAAGGAACTGGCGGAAGCGTTGGAACGCTGGCTGACCAGCGGCGCGAAGCCGGCGCGCTGAAGGACGAGGCTCAGGGTTCCGCTGGAGTAAGACGCAACACATGTGCTGTCGGTCCTGGAAGCAGGGGCAGGGGTTCGCCAGCGGCCCAGGCCGCGTGTCCGGTTCGATAGTCAGGCGACAGCGGATGGCCGCTTTGCCCGCCGGGCAGATGGAGAATGCCCTCCTGCTCACGGCCGGGCGCCACGGCCAGCCGTTCGGAGGCGCCGTTGCTGCGGGTCTGGACCCGGGGCAGGTGCAAATCGCCCGGCAGGGCCTGCGCCGGCAGGTCCAGCCAGACGCTCAGCCAAGGCAGCAGGCGGCTGAACGGATGCTGAAGGTGAACCCGGTTGTAATCCCCCCAGGTGTGCGCCGCCAGGGGCCGGCCATCAGCGCTCAGCTCCGCCAGGGTAGTATCCGCTGCATCCCGCAGCAGCGCCGGCCAGTTGGGATAATGCGGGTCGAGCAGATGCAGCGGGCGCTGGGTCAGCAATTGCCACAACGGGCCTTCGCTCTGCCGGAACAGGCCGGCGTCGAAACGCGGATCGGCCTGGCGGCAGGCGGCGGTGAGCGGCGTCAGGGCGCGATCCTGAACCGCGAGGCGGAATGTTCGCACCGCCCGGTAACCGACCGAATCCACCGCCGCCCGTCCGCCCCAGTCCGTCACGTAACGCCGCAGCGCTTCCCGGCGGGGATCAGCGCCTGGCGCATCCGGGTTTAGCACGGTGAGCAGCACCTCGCGCCAGCGTTCCAGAAACAGCGCCCGGTCATCGAGTTGCAACCGCAAAAAATCCTGCTCATCAAACCGGTCCCGCTGGCGCAGGCTCTCGCGAATCTGTTGGGCGCGAGCGCCCAGCGCATAGCCGCCATCACCCACCACGGCCAGCCACGCCCCGCTGACCACCCGGCCATTAGCGGTCCACAAGCGCCCGTCTGGCGGATCGACGAGGCGCGGATATTCCGCCGGCTCCAGCCAGCCCGACCAGCCGCGCCGGCCATCGGCCCAGGACGACGGCACCCGGCCATCGTGGCCGAAGCGGCGCGGAATCGGCCCGGAAAGCGTCCAGGCGATGCGGCCGTCGCTGCTGGCCAGCAGGATATTTTGTGCTGGCGCGCCGGCCCGGTGAGCGGCATCGAGTGCGGTCTCTACCGTGTCCGCCGTCTCCAGCGCCATCAGCCCCAGATTGACCGCACGGGGATCGTGCGCTACCCAGCGCAGCGCCCGGCGGCGACCCTGAAGGTCGCGATCCACCACCGGCCCCCATACGGTTTCCAGAATCTCCATCGTTTCGGCGGGAGCGCCCCTGATGGCGAGCGTCTCTTCGATGCGGTTGAAAGCGCGAGCGCCCTCCGGGGTCAGGTAATGCGCATCGTCGGCCGCCGGTTCCAGCACCACCAGATCCGCCCAGTCGCCTTCGCTGTTGGTAAAGCCCCAGGCGAGGCGACCGTTGCTGCCGGCGACTATCGCCGGCGTCCCTGGCAGGGTGACGCCACTGATGCGCCGCTCGCGGCCATGGGCGTCGGGATAAATCAAGGTGGCGCGATACCAGATGTTGGGTAGCCGCAGCGCCAGATGCATGTCGTTGGCCAGCAGCGCACCGCCATGCGCGGTCAGTCCGCCCGCGACCGCCCAGTTGTTGCTGCCGCTGGCCGTTTCCGATTCGGCGGCGGACGCGGCGGGAAACAGCGCAAACAGCGGTGGAGGTGTGTCCGTGGATTGCGAAACCGGATGGGCGACCGGTCGGCTCCGCAGATCGAACACGGCGGGGCCAGGCGGTGGCGGCGCTGCGAACGGCTCGCCCTGCAACGGCGCGTCCCACTCGGCGCCGGGCGGATCGAGGAACGCGGCAAGTTCCGGCGGCAGCGTCTCGCGCAGCACCCCCCGCGCCGACTCGCGCAGCCACTGCTGGCCCTGCAAGTCCAGATACATGGCGTAGATCGCCAGCAGGGTATCCTCGGCCCGCCAAGGTTCGGGCGCGGCCCGCAACAGCAGGTACTCAAACGGTCGCACCGCCAGCGCGGCCAGTCCGGCGTTCACTCCGTTCGTATAGGCCGCAATCAGGGCGTGTTCGTCCGCCGGCGCGGTGATCCCGGCCTGCTGGGCGCGATGGCGAAAACGGTGCAGACGATGGGCGCGATCCACCGCCAGCGCCGCCGGGCCGAACAGGGCGGCCAGTTCGCCCGCCGCCGTGCGCCGCAATAAATCCATCTGAAAAAACCGCTCCTGAGCGTGGACGAAACCGATAGCGCGCGCCACGTCCAACCGGTTTGCGCCGCGAATCGTCGGGAGGCCCCGCGCGTCGCGCTCCACGACGACCAGCGTACCCAGCCCCGCCAGCGGCGCTGAGCCGTCCACCTGCGGCAAGCTGCCGCGCAGACCGAGATACAGGCTGCCGGCTCCGCTCATCAATAACGCCAGCACACTGCCGCCCATCCACAACGCCCTGCGCCGCCAGTGGCGAGAGACCCCAAAATGCGCGAACAAATTCACAGTCCTCTTGTCATTGTTCAACGTCAATCAGCCGGTTACCGGTCCGTGATATGATGTCAACAATCGCGCCACAAGACGCGGGCTTGTGCTTGACACTCCACTCTTGCGAGGAAATCCCCCCATGGCTCACTCCGTTTCCAATACCAGCCGCCGTCGCTTCATCAAGCTGACCGCCATTGGTCTGGCCGCCGCGCCGTTCGCTGGCGCGCTGCTGAGTGGGACCGCGCGCGCGGCGGACGCGGTCAGCGAGACTGATCCAATGGCATCGTCGTTAGGCTACAAGGCCGACGCTACCAAAGCCGAAAAGCGCACCGACGCTACCGCATTGTGCAGCAACTGCAACTTCTACTCCGGCAAGGCGGGCGAGGCCAGCGGTCCCTGCACCCTGTTCCAGGGCAAGCTGGTCACTGCCAACGGCTGGTGTACCGCCTGGGCCAAGAAGCCGGCCTGATTCTTAACGCAGTCAGGAAAATGACGAGACCGGGAACTGGGGAATAAAGAACGCATTTTCCCCACTTCCCCATCCTTAACCCGCTACTTCCCCCGCTTACGGTCCAGCCGCCAGACGAAATCCTCGATGATCTGGCGGTACAACTCCTCTTTAAGCACCGCGTCTTCGATGCCTTGATCAATGTTGGGATTGTCGTTGATCTCGATGACCACCACCCCTCTGGCGGTCTGTTTTAAATCGACCCCATAGAACCCATTGCCAATCAGACCGGCGGCCTTGAGCGCGGTCTTGACCACCACCTCTGGAGCGTCTTCGACCCGGAAGGTTTTGGAATCGCCCTCGCGGGCACCGCGCGCCGGGCCAGAGTCATGGTTGTAAATCTGCCAGTGTTCCTTGGACATGAAGTACTGGCAGACGAACAGGGGCGTCTTGTTGAGAATCCCCACCCGCCAGTCGAATTCGGTATAGAGAAATTCCTGCGCCAGCACCAGGTCGGAGGACTTGAACAGCTTGCCGGCGTTGTCCAGCAATTCGGTGCGGTCGTTGACCTTGAAAACCCCGCGCGAGAACGAACCGTCGGGAATTTTCAGCACGATGGGGTAGGCAATCTCACTGTCTACCCGCTCCAGATTGTCGCGGCGCACGATCACCGTCTTGGGGGTGCGGATGCGGTGCGTGCGCAGCAGTTCATCCAGATAGACCTTGTTGGTGCATTTCAGAATGGAATCGGGATCGTCAATCACCACCATGCCTTCGCTCTCGGCCTTTTTGGCGAACGGATAGGTGTAATGGTCGATGCCGGTCGTTTCGCGGATGAACAGCGCGTCGAATTCGGCCAGCCGGCCATAATCCTTCTTCTCAATCAACTCGACGTTGACCCCGCATTCGCGGCCAATCTTGATGAACTGTTGCAGGGCCTTGGGATTGGACGGCGGCAACGCTTCCCGGGGGTTATGGAGGATCGCCAGATCGTAGCGGTAGTTGTTGCGCGCCCGGGGCTGACGCCAGCGCCGGTTAAGGTAGGCGGTCAGCGCGTTGAGAAACAGCTCCTCCTGTTCGTCCGACAGCGATTGCAGGTGCAGGGCCTTGAGGGTGGCGATGCGCCATTTACCCTGCAAGCGAAACTCGACCCGTAACAGTGGCGAACGGAAGGCGTCGAACAGTTGCCGGGCCAGTTCCTGCAATTCCCTGGCTGCGCACTGACCAAAGTAGATGTCCAGTTCAAAGGCGGTGGCGGTAAAGCCGGGCCGGGGCTTGCCCAGAACCTGCTGGACGTGATCATCCATATCCTCGATATCGAGGCTGTAGATGGATTTGCGGCTGAGGTCGTTGAGGGTGCGAACGCTGGGAATGACCCGGTGGCGTCGGGCCTCGGCCAGCAGCGAACAGTAATAGCCGACGCTCAGGTAACGGTAGCTGCGACACAGATTAAGCACCCGCAGATTGCGGCCCGTGGACGAGTATTCGGGCTTGGACAGATAGTCCTTGGCGGCAACAACGGGCAGGTTGGGAAAGTGGGCTTTCCAGTCGGTGGGGTTTTCCACCAGAATAAGATGATCAGCCATCGGTTGGACTCGGCGCTCCTGACGCCGTGAGAGAGAATCAAGACAGTGATGGCGCCGCCGGATCCGACCGGCGGTGGGTACGGTAGAGGATCAGCACGGCTTTTTGCCCAGCCTTGCCATAACGGGCCATGCGCTGGAACTCGCGGTGCGGGATCGGCAGGTTGATGGAATCGGCGAGGGTTGCGCCCTGCTCGGTGTTGACCAAGGGATCGTGAACGTAGATGTAGTGTTCATCGAAGCCGGTCACGACCACCCAGTGCGGGAAACGCTCGCCATAAATGCGATAGGAACTGATCAGCACCAGCGGGACGCCGCCGGCCTCGAATTTGCGCCGCAGTTCCTCCACGCCCAGACTGCCGCGATGCAGCGCGACCGGCAGGCGGCCCAGTTCCTCGATCCAGTCTTCCTGCACCAGCCGCATGACTTCCTTCTTCTCCAGGCTGCGCACCGAATCGACCAGGAAAACCCCTTCTTCGTTCACATGGATTTCCAGATCGAAACCGCGCCGGTAGGCGGACAGCGCCAGACCATAGGGGCCACAGCCGCCGTGACCGGAGGTCATGAAGATGGTGGTGGCCTCGCGCCACAGCCGCAGCTCCAGCTTGCGGTCGAGTTCGAGGGTCGGGTCCAGCGCTTTCATCGCCATCATCAGCGCCGCCGGGCCACAGGTAAAGTCGAGGGTCTGCCGGTAATAGGGCGTCTTGACCCGCTCGATGCCCAGATGGGGAGTGAGCCGCTTTTCAAAGCGCAGCGCGTCCATGTGATCTTCATAATAATCCAGCACTTCCTTGAACTGACGGTAGCCATGGCGGCGAAACAGGGCCAGCGAGGCGGGATTGTCGCGGCGGACCTCCAGCCGCATCGATACGCAATCACGCGCCAGCGCCGCCGCTTCAGCCGCTTCGAGCAGACGGCTGCCGATACGATGCCGGTTGCACTCGGGATGGACCGCGATGGAATAGAGGCGGGCCAGCGCGGCGCCCTGGGAGAACAGCAGCAGGACGTAACCACGAATACGCGCCGCTTCCTCGTCGAGCAGGGTGACGGCGTGGCCACGGGTCAACAGGTGACGAAAACTGCGGCGGGACAGGCGGTCGGAACTAAAGCACTGCTGTTCGAGAGCCAACAGGGCCGGGAGATCATCCAGGGTAGCGGGACGCAACATAGTGAGAAGTTCTTCCTGAACGGCGGTGACAGAATGCAGGCGGCAAAGGGGGAAACCGGCAAGGCGGCAGCGCTGGCGATGAAAGCGGACGGGCGGAGGGTTCTGACGCCCACTGGCGCACAGCGCAACGTGGACTTGGTATTATCGCGCAGCACCCCTCGCTATCGCCAGTGAAAACCCTCATGTCGATTTCTTCGCCCCTGTTGCTGAACCGCATTCGTCAATTGATCGCCACCCCTTCGGTGAGCAGTGTGTCGCCGCAATTCGATCAGAGCAACCGGCCCGTGATTGATCTGCTGGCCGGCTGGCTGGACGACGCGGGCTTCGCCGTGCGCATCGAACCGCTGCCGGGACGGCCGAATAAAGCGAACCTGATCGCGACCCTGGGCCAGGGATCGGGTGGACTGGTGCTGGCCGGGCATACCGATACCGTGCCTTACGACGCCGGCCGCTGGCGCTGCGATCCGTTCGGCGGCGAAATCATCGATGAGCGGATTTACGGGCTGGGCGCGGCGGATATGAAGTCGTTTTTGGCCCTGGCTATCGAAGCGGCGCGTGAGTTCGCGGCGGGCGACTTGCGCCAGCCACTGGTGATTCTGGCTACGGCGGATGAGGAAAGCGGTATGGACGGGGCGCGGGCGCTGGCGGCGGCGGGTCAGCCGCTGGGCCGACACGCGCTGATTGGCGAACCGACGGGACTGAAGCCGGTGCGCTTGCACAAAGGGATCTTGATGGAGGCGATTCGGCTGGAAGGGCGGTCGGGTCATTCCAGTAATCCGGCGCTGGGGGTAAACGCGCTGGAGGGGATGCATCGGGTCATGGGCGAGTTGCTGCAATGGCGAATGGAATTGCAGGCGCGCTATCGCAACCCGCTGTTTGAGGTCGAGGTTCCAACCCTTAATCTGGGGCGCATTCACGGCGGCGACAATCCCAACCGGATTTGCGCCGACTGCGAATTGCATATCGACATCCGCCCGCTACCGGGGATGACGCTGGCCGACGTGCGCGGCGAGTTGCACGGGCGGCTGGAGCGACTGCTGGCCGAAGGTTCATTGCAACTGAGCTTTACCCCACTGTTTGAGGGCATCGAGGCGATGGCGACACCGGCGACCGCGGCTATCGTTCGAGCGACCGAGGAACTGACCGGCGCACCGGCGGGCGCGGTCGGTTTTGGCACCGAGGGGCCGTATCTGAACGCGCTGGGGATGGAAACGGTGATTCTGGGGCCTGGCGGAGTGGAATGCGCCCATCAGCCGGATGAATACCTGGCGCTGGCGACGGTTGAACCGACGCTGGCGTTGCTGCGGAAGTTGATTGAGCGGTTCTGCGTCAAAGCCGCATGAACAACCTGCCCCTCATTCTCGGCGCGCTGGGACCGATTTTCGCCCTGATCGTGCTGGGCCTTGGGCTAAAGCGCAGCGGGTTTCCGGGGGATGGGTTCTGGCCGGCAGCCGAGCGCCTGACTTATTTCGTTCTGTTTCCGGCGTTGCTGGTGCAGCGACTGGCGCTGGCGCGGCTGGACGAATACGCCGTGGGGCCGGTGGCAGCGGTAATCGTAGCGATGCTGCTGGGGATGACGGCGCTGGTCTACGCGCTGCGGCCCTGGCTGAAGGTGGAGGGGCCGGCGTTTACCTCGGTCTATCAGGGGGTGATTCGTTTTAACACCTATGTCGGCCTGGCGGTGGCGCTGGCGGTATTCCATGCCGAAGGCGGCGCGGTGGCGGCGCTGGTGATGGCGATCATGATTCCGCTGATCAATGTGCTGTGCGTGCTGGTGCTGACCGTTCATGCCGGCGGTTCGGCGACGGTGGCGGGCGTGGTGCGCGGGCTGATGACCAATCCGCTGATTCTGGCCTGTTTGACCGGCATTGGGCTGAATCAGAGCGGAATCGGTCTCCCGTGGGGATCGGCGGCGGTGCTGGAGATTCTGGCGCGGGCGGCGCTGCCGCTGGGCCTGCTGGCGGTGGGAGCCGGCTTGCGGCTGGAAGGGTTGCGGCGACCGGGACTGCTGGCGGCGGCCAGCGGTTTGAAATTGCTGGCGCTGCCAGCGCTGGCGGCCGGGTTATGCAGCGTGATGCAACCGGGACGGCTGGAAACGGCGGTGCTAGTGACCTTCGCGGCGTTGCCAGGCGCATCGACGGCCTACATTCTAGCGCGGCAACTGGGCGGCGATGCGCCACTGATCGCAGCGATTGTCACCGTGGAAACGGCGGCGGCGCTGGCGACCTTGCCGGTAGTGCTGGTGTGGATCGTGTGATGCGAGGGGGGTTACGCTTGCCGGTCATGAACCGAATCACGCTTATCCAGCGCCTGCGCCGCCAGGGACGGCCCCTGTTCGACAGCCTGGCGTTCCTCGCCGTTCTGGCCGGGCTGGGCTGGCTGATCATGGCCGGCGCCGGCGAGCTGCACTACAACTGGCAGTGGTATCGGGTGCCACAATACCTCTACCGGTTTGAGGACGGCGTGTTTTATCCCGGCCCCCTGTTGCGCGGTCTGGGCGTCACCCTGGAACTGACCGGCTGGAGTCTGATGTTGACGGTGTTTTTCGGATTAACGGCGGCGCTGCTGCAACGTTCGACCTCGTGGGCGGGCCATGCGGTGGCGCGGGTGTATGTCGAAATTGTCCGCAACACGCCGATGCTGGTGCAGATTTACCTGGTCTATTTCATCCTGGCCCCGATTCTGGATCTGGACCGGTTTGTAGCGGCGGTGTTGGCGCTGGCGCTGTTCGAGGGGGCGTTCGCGGCGGAAATCTTTCGCGCCGGGATCGAGGCCATTCCGCGCGGTCAGTGGGAAGCGGGGCGCTCGCTCGGTCTGTCGCCGTATGCCGTTCACCGCTGCATCATCCTGCCGCAGGCCATTCGCCTGGTGCTGCCCCCGCTGACCGGGCTGGCGGTGTCGCTGATCAAGCATTCGGCGCTGGTCAGCGTGATCGCGGTGGCCGATCTGACCACTGAGGGCCGCAATCTCATCGCCGATACCTTTATGACCTTTGAACTGTGGTTCACGGTAGCGGCGCTGTATCTGGCCCTGACCACCAGCTTGTCGCTGCTGGTGGACTGGCTGGAGCGCCGCCTGCCGGTGCGCAGCGCGGGACACGATTGATCATGCCATCGCGCCCGCGCCGTTTCGGCGGTTTGGACGCCGTGATTCTGGTCATCGCGTTCGGCCTGCTGGGTTATGTGTTGCACCGGGCCAATAGCCATTTCCATTACCTCTGGGACTGGCGGCTGATTCCGGGTTATTTCGTCCGCTACGATGCCGGGCTGGGCGGCTGGACGCTGAATCTGCTGGGCCAGGGACTCGTGGCGACGGTGCGGCTGGCGGTGTGGGGGAGTGTGCTGGCGGCGCTGATTGGCGGTGCGATGGGCATGTGCCGGGTGGCGCGCAGTCTGTTTTTGCGGCTATTGAGTCGGACTTATGTTGAGTTGATCCGCAATATTCCGCCGCTGGTGTTCATCTTCATTTTCTACTTTTTCATCAGCGGCCAACTGATGCCGGTGCTGGATGTAGAGAACCGGATGGCTCATGCCGGGCCGACCACTTTGCAAATACTGACCTTCTTGTTCGGGCCACCCGAGTTGTTGCCCAATTTTCTGTCCGGATTGATTTGTCTGGCGCTTTTCGAGGGCGCTTACGTTACCGAGATCGTCCGCGCCGGAATTCAGGCGATTCCCAAAGGCCAGTGGGAAGCGGGTTGGGCGCTCGGCTTGCGTTCCGATCAGGTGATGGGCGAGGTGGTATTGCCCCAGGCGGTGGGGAAGATGTTGCCGGCGCTGGCCGGGCAATTCATTTCCCTGATCAAGGATTCATCGCTGATTTCGCTGATTTCCATTCAGGAACTGACGTTTACCGGCACGGAACTGGCGGTGTCGTCGGGACGGGTGTTTGAAGTCTGGCTAACGGTGGCGGCGCTGTATTTCCTGCTGTGCTTTGGCCTGGCGCGACTGTTTCGGCGACTGGAGCAGCGGTTGAATCGCAACCGGCATCCCTTTTAGAGACGGTCTAAAAACCCCTCGCCCCCAGCGGGAGAGGGGCAGGGGTGAGGGTGTTTCGACCCTTTAAATGGCCGGGCTGTTGGCCTGGAGAGCTTGAATCACAAAAGAATCGGGCGACAACTATAGTTAGGGGGAACTGTTCACCCCCCTCGCCCGCTGGCGGGAGAGGGGCTGGGGGAGAGGGCAGTTGATTCAACCGCTTACCCCCTCTCCCTAACCCTCTCCCCCACTCATGGGGGAGAGGGGACTGAACGCTTACGTTAGAGAATTACCACCCTCGAAGGAGGCATTCCCATGGCCGAAACGAACAAGACGCCCACTCCCGACGCCAAGACCGCCGATCTCAACAAGCTGACCCTGAATTTTTCCAAGATCATCGAACAGAGCCAGCGCGTGTTGCAGGAACACCTCAAGCGCCAGGAACGCGGCGATCCGGTGTCCCTGATCGATCCCGCCATCATCGGAAAGTCCTTTCAGGAGCTGTTTGAAAAGCTGCTGAAAGATCCCGACAAACTGATTCAGGCTCAAGTCGAATTCTGGAAGAACACTCTCGATCTGTGGCAGTCCGCTTCCAAGCGGATGTTGGGGCACGAAACCCAACCCATCATTACCCCGCCGCCCGGCGACAAACGGTTTAAGGACGAGCAATGGGCGGACAATGCGGTGTTCGACTTCATCAAGCAGTCCTATCTGCTGGCCGCCGACAGCGTGCAAGGACTGGTCAACAAGGTCGAGGGACTCGACGACAAGACCGCCCGCAAGGTGCAGTTCTATACCCGTCAGTTCGTGGATGCGATGGCCCCGACCAACTTCGTCCACACCAATCCCACCGTGCTCAAGGCCACGCTCGATTCCGGCGGCGACAATCTGGTCAAGGGTCTCCAGAATATGTTGGAAGATCTGGAGCGCGGGCGCGGCCAGTTGCAGATCAGGATGACCGACCTCAAGGCGTTCAAGCCGGGCGAAAACATCGCGGTGACGCCGGGCAAGGTCATCTTCCAGAACGAGTTGATGCAGCTCATCCAGTACAACCCCAGCACGCCGACCGTCTACCAGAAGCCGTTCCTGTTCGTCTCGCCGTGGATCAACAAGTTCTACATCATGGACATGCGGCCCAAGAACTCGATGGTCAAGTGGATGGTGGATCAGGGGTTCACGGTGTTCATGACCTCTTGGATCAACCCGGATGAGCAACTGGCGCACAAGAAATTCGAGGATTACATGCTGTCCATCGTGGAGGCGATGGACGCCATCGAGCAGGCCACCGGCGAGCGGGAGATCAATGCCGCCGGTTACTGCCTGGGCGGCACCATTCTGTTGACCGCGCTGGCCTATCTGGCGGCCAAGAAGGACCAGCGGGTGCAAAGCGCCATCTGCTTCGCCTGTATGACCGACTTCAGCGAGCCGGGCGAACTGGAGGTGTTCATCGACGAGGAGCTGATCACCCTGCTGGAGAAGCAGATGGGCGAGCGCGGCTATCTGGACGGCAGCCAGATGGCCGGCGTATTCAGCATGTTGCGCGCCAACGATTTGATCTGGTACTTCGTGGTCAACAATTACCTGCTGGGCAAGGATCCCTTCCCCTTCGACCTGCTGTACTGGAATTCCGATTCCACCCGGATGCCGCGCGACATGCACAGCTTCTACGTGCGCAACATGTACCAGAAGAATCTGCTGCGCGAACCGGGCGGCCTCACTCTGGCCGGCGTGCCCATCGACCTGCGCAAGATCAAGACGCCGGTCTGTTTCCTGTCCGCCTACGAGGATCACATCGCGCCGTGGAAATCCACTTATGCCGGGACGCAACTGGTCGGCGGGCCGGTGAAATTCGTGCTGAGCGGTTCCGGCCATATCGCCGGGGTGATCAATCCGGCCTCGTCGGACAAGTACGGGTTCTGGCTCAACCCCGAAACCCCGCCGAATCCCGACAACTGGTTCAACAGCGCGGTCAAACAGGAAGGCTCCTGGTGGCCGGACTGGCTGGCCTGGCTGCAACCCCACGCGGGTCCGCAAGTCCCGGCCCGCACGCCGGGCGACGGCAAGCTGAAGCCCATCGAGGACGCGCCGGGTTCCTACGTCAAGATGCGGTACGACCAGTAGGCTGGGATGAAGCGCAGCGGAAACCCAGCCTACAAATTGCAAAAAAATGTTGTAGCCGTTCACTCCCCTCGCCCGCCAGCGGGAGAGGGGTTGGGGGTGAGGGTCGTGGAATCAACACCTTACCCCCCTCACCCTAACCCTCACTGCCATTAACTTAAGGCGGTACGCGGTGCGTACCCTACGGAAGAAAGGTAGGGTAGGGTACGAATTGCGTACCTTCTTGCAGTTGTGAACTTCCTATGGACTTCTTAAGTTAATGGCAGTGACCCTAACCCTCTCCCCCATTCATGGGAGAGAGGGGACTGAATGATTACAAAATGTTCACTCCCACTCTGTCCCCCCAGGTCTTCATCGCGACCTGGCGGGACAGCACCCTGAAAGAGCGCAGCGCCGCCCAGTCGCACTTCAACGACCTGTGCCGGTTGCTGGGCGAACCGACCCCGACTGAGGCCGATCCCCACGGCGCGTGGTTCTGTTTCGAGAAGGGGGTGAAAAAGACCGGCGGCGGCGATGGCTGGGCGGATGTCTGGCGGAAAGGCTGCTTCGCCTGGGAGTACAAGGGCAAGCACAAGGATTTGGGAGCGGCGCTGCGGCAGTTGCAGCAGTACGCCCTGGCGCTGGACAACCCGCCGCTGCTGATCGTCTGCGATCTCGACACTATCGAGATTCATACCCATTTCACCAACAGCGTTCATACCGTCCACCGGCTGACGCTGGCTGATCTGGCCGACCCGGCCAGGCTCGACTGGCTGCGCTGGGCGTTCACCGCCCCGGAACGGTTGAAGCCCGGCCAAACCCGGCAACGCTTGACCGAGGACGCCGCCGAACGCTTCGCCGGACTGGCGCAAGGGCTGCGTGCTCAAGGCCACGCACCGCCAACCGTCGCCCATTTCATCAACCGGCTGGTGTTCTGCATGTTCGCCGAGGATGTGGGACTGCTGCCGGATCGGCTGTTCACCCGGCTGCTGGAACACGCCGCGCGCCAACCGGACGATTTCGCTGGCATGGCGGGCGACCTGTTCCGCGCCATGCGCACCGGCGGGCGAATCGGGTTCGAGACCGTCGAGTGGTTCAACGGCGGGCTGTTTGATAGCGATGTGGCGCTGCCGCTCGATCAACCGGCGGTCGAGCAGGTGTTGAAAGCGGCCCGGCTGGACTGGAGCGAGATTGACCCGTCCATCTTCGGCACCCTGTTCGAGCGCGGTCTGGACCCGGACAAGCGCAGCCAGTTGGGCGCGCACTACACCGACCGCGACAAAATCATGCTGCTGGTGGAGCCGGTGATCGTCCGGCCTCTGCAAGCGGAATGGGCGGAGATCAAGGTTCACATTGCCGAGC